>WNFR01000903.1_pt1 | contig 31981 bp, 35 predicted proteins | sample 5400221 | NCBI WGS metagenome assembly WNFR01 (sample SAMN13153357, study PRJNA577476) | soil metagenome | isolation source: 40 cm soil under Madrone tree | place: USA:California | collected 2016-06-14
GGCCTCCGCCACCTCGGAGCGCTGTATGACCTTGGTTACTGTCCAATGACGCACCCCTCGTGGACGATGCCCACAGGACCTGATCTCAAAACAGGTGCCAAACAGAAGCGATAAACCTTAAACATTTTTGACAGGAGACAATCATGAATACGAACCTCAAGTCTTTCAGCTCGACTTTCGATACCGGTGCGGCCGTACTCATCTTAATCGGCATCCTCGCGACCGGAAGTGCAATCCTGGGCGAATCTCTGGCGGGACGGCAGACCGTCAAATTCCAAGATTCCAGCCTGAGAACACCCGCCGGTGTTGCCACCCTGTTCTCGAACATTCGATCGGCGGCGCTGCGCGTCTGCACCTCCGGGCAAACGCACTTGACTCGTTCCGATCAGGTCAAGAACTGCGCCCAGGAGGCGGAAGCACGGGCGGTCAAGAAGGTGAACGACGATGCATTGACCGCCTATGCCCGGATGGAGTCGAAAGCCCCCGTCGTGACCGTCGCCGCAAACAGTGCCAAGTAATCGGTTCGCATCTCATGGGACGTAAGCCCAGGGATTCTGACGGACCGACACGTCTGAATCCCTGGACCTTAACTGGCGCAGGAAATCGACATCCGCCCAGTGAAACATTCGTAAATTCATGTCAGTTATCGCGTCGTCCGCTAGGCCAACTGGAAGACGAGCACGGAAGCGACCGTGGCTGTAACGGCCAGCAGTGCCTGCCCAAATCGCGCGATGAGATAGATTCCGTCAGTCATGTGCATTCTCCGTTGATTAAATCGATCGAACAGTGAGTAGATTGCACCGCCCCCCCAGGCACAACAAACTCAGTACCTGATGACCCGTTAAGCAAAACTTAACCGCCTCTCTCTCCACCCGTTTGGGGTTCACTCGCTGGGCTGGAGGAGCTCGCTGGGCTGGAGGAGAACGGGCACTCGGCTGGGATGTGGTTACCGGAGCCGATCCGTTTGTCGCCAAGGGACTCCGAAGACAAACATGCGCTCGACCAGGATCGGCTCCGCAGACCTCTGTCGCTGACCGCAGACATTCCCATGACGCTGCATTTGTGTTTTGCTACTGCATAGATAGAGTCAAGGCTGCCCTTCACACGCACTGTGGGCCCACATCATGCAACGATCGATTCGAATGCCGAGTCCGCTTTGGGGACAATCTGCCAGCGATGAATTCCTTTCGGCCGTGGTTGATTTTGTCCAACGGCATGGGACGGTTCGCGGTCTCGTGGCCCGCATGGAGGCAATGGGATTGGGTTCGGTGGCCCGCTCCTGGTTATACAGCAACGTACACGAACCCATCTTCAGTGAGCAGCTGCACGCGCTCTTCGGCACTGGCGCGCTCCGCGCATTTGCCGCCAAGTTGAATCTATCGCCCCGCGATTTGGTTCGCAATCTTTCACAAGCGCTTCCCCGGGTATTGAATCGAATGACGTCCACCGGAGCTTCGACTCGGACGGTTTAGTTCACGTCCACCACATGAGGCCCTTCGCGCATCGAACTCACCGGCGGCAGCGCGGACATGGCTTGCTTCCTGGATGAGTGAAAATTGATTAAAATAAGCGCTGCGCCGGTTCGCAAGGAAGCTCGACACCGATGAAGAATGCCACTCCGCCTTCGGCTTCAACGCGTGCGCGAAAGGGGCGCGGCGTGACTTCCACCCTGCCAAAGCGCTCGTCGTGGTACGCGGTATCAGTCGTCACCGACTCAGAGGCCTGCGACGCCGCTTGCGCGCTCGGAAAGACACGCTGGCTCGCGGCCGACGCGCCGCGCTTTCCGATACCGGGGTGCGAAGTTCCTTACTGCGGCTGTCGCTACAAACACTACACCGATCGACGCACCAAAGCGCAGCGCTTCAGCGATCGAGAAGGATTGCCCGGCCCGTATGCAGGCGCAGAGCGGCGCGGCCCGAATCGCGGTCGTCGGTCGACCGATAGTTAGCACATTGCGCTGGCGGCGCTCCGTTCGTTTGAGTAGCATCGTGCACACCAAACCGCCGGGGGAGGCTCTGTCATGATTACCGTCCATCACTTAGGGGTCTCTCAATCCGAGCGGATCGTTTGGCTTTGCGAGGAACTCGGCATTCCCTATGAGTTGAAGACCTATCGACGCGATCCAAACGGCGCGGCGCCGACAGCATATAAGGCTCTGCATCCGCAGGGCACGGCACCCATCATCACTGATGGCAGTCTCGCTCTGGCCGAGACGGGCGCGATTGTGGATTATATTCTCGCCCGCCATGGCGGAGGGCGCCTCGTGGTAGGCCCGCAAGCACCGAGTTTTCCGGACTATCTCTACTGGCTCCACTTCGGAAACGGCTTCTTCCTGCCGGCCGCGATGATGGGCATTGTGGCCTCGAGGATGGCGGGCGACAATAAACAGGCCGCGCAAGCATTCACCGCGCGCCAGGAACTTGCCTTTCGCATGAGCGAGGAGCGGCTTGGCAAGGTGACTTACTTCGCCGGATCCGAGTTCTCCGCCGCCGACATCATGATGGTCTTCCCACTGACCACCATGCGCACCTTCACAGGGCGCGGTCTCGGTGCCTCGCCCAATGTGCGCGCCTATCTCAGGCGCATCGGCGCGCGTCCTGCCTATCAGCAGGCAATGAAGAAGGGTGACCCGGAGATGAAGCCTGCACTAGAGTAGGTTCTGCGGTGACTCCGCACGGCATCACCGCGCCGATCGCCCCGCCTAGTTGATTACACACGAGAAATTGCGTGCCTCATCCACCGAAGTGCCCGATTTCCCCGTGAACTTCGGCCACTGTGGATAGACGCACATTGGCCGCGTCCGGCCGCGGCCGTCAGCGTTCTCATCGACGGCGAGCAGCTCTGCCGGCGCGTGACCGCTTTCCAACCAGTTGTCGAGCGCGCTCAGATCATCGTATTTGGCATTGAATGTGCCAAAACCGTGTGACAGTCCCGGTACCTTATAGTATCGAACGAACGAGTTCATCGCTGTCTTGCCCTGTTTGGCCAGATGATGTTCGTAGTAGGCGTCGCTGTTGCCTGGTGCGAGAAAGTCGTCCTCTGTGCCGTGCGTGAGAATGACTTTGCCCCCCTTCAAGCGAAACGGTGTGAGGTCGACACCAGTGACGTCCATGATCTTCGCCACTTCCTCAATGCGCGCACGATATGCCATAGGGCTGAACTTCAAAGGATCGTAGCCGACATCGCGCGTAATGATGTACTTTATGGTGGCCGCGCCCACGTCGTACAAGAGGGCGTCCGCGATGGTGGGTGGATTCCCCGGAATGCGCCGCGTTCCGAAGTTAGAGACCACGATGATGACGCCGCACAGCGCGAGCGCCCAGCGATCGCACACCAGAAGAACGATCGCGCCTAAAACGGCTGCAATGAGTTGCCAATGATCTGAAGCATAGTCCATTTTGCTTGTCCTTATTCTTGGGCAGGTCCATCTTCCAACATACAATGTATTATACGAGCATTGGCATCGTCTGCGTTATCCAGTACGGACTAGCCGATTGGACTGGATAGGCAGGTATACTGCCCGGCAACCTACAATCGAGTGGCCATGCTGTCGAACTTTGCCGCGGTCGATCTCTTCGCCATGCCGTCGCTTACCAACGGGGAAGCACGCGCGCATCGAGTTCCGTGCGTCATGGCAACCGACCAGACGCTGCGCGGTTACGGTCGAATCGTTCGCGACTTCGCCGCGGATCGCGTCACGATCGTCACCTGGCCGCAGCCGGGCCGGCGGCCGATCGTTCCGGGCACCGGCAATGAAGGCGGGATCGTCGAGGACAGCTTCGTCATGGAGCGGCGCGGCGAGGTCCAGCATGCGGTCAATCGCGCCGTCGGCCGCAGTTACATCACCGGCTGGTTCACCGATCCCGCGTCCGCCTCGGAGGATCGCCAGCCGACGAATACCAGCCGGATCTACACGCATGAGGCGAACTATCATCCCGACGGCGGTCAGATCTTCGCGCCGCGCGACAGAGCAGGCTTCGTGGCGCTGCTCGCCAAACCCGGCGACGACGTGACGCCCCAGGACTTCATCGCCTTCCACTGCGACGGTGCGTTCGGCATCCACATCGACCCCAGTGTCTGGCATCAGCCGGTTTTTCCGCTCGGCCCTAGTGCGGTCTTCGACGACAAGCAGGGACGCGTGCATGCCTGTGTCGCCGTCAACTTCGTCAGCGAATTCGGTTGCTATCTCGAGGTGCCGCTGCTGGCACCGGGCTGATCCGCCATGGCGTCTAGTCTGCTGGCGCTGCTCGATGACATCACCACGGTGTTGGACGACATCGCCTTACTTACCAAGGTCGCGGCCAAGAAAACCGCGAGTGTCCTGGGTGACGACCTGGCGCTGAACGCACAGCAGGTCGCCGGCGTGCACAGCAATCGCGAGTTGCCGGTGGTCTGGGCAGTGGCCAAGGGCTCCCTGCGCAACAAGGCCATCCTGGTGCCGGGCGCATTGTTGGTCAGCGCTTTCGCACCTTGGGCGGTGTCGCCCCTGCTGATGATCGGGGGTATGTTTCTGTGTTTCGAAGGCATGGAAAAGCTGGTCCACAAGTCCCCTCATGCCAGCCGGACCCTGCCCGATCCGAACGCTGATCTGATGCAACTTGAGCGCGACAAGGTCAAGGGCGCTGTCCGCACCGACTTCGTGCTGTCGGCCGAGATCATCGCCATCACCTTGGGTGCGGTGGTCGATACGAGCATGCCCGCGCGCATCGGCGTCCTGGTGGGCATCGCCTTTATCATGACTGCGGGCGTCTACGGACTGGTCGCCGCCATCGTCAAACTAGATGACCTTGGCCTGCATCTTCAAGAGCGGGACAACCGCATTGCGCGGACCATCGGCCGTGTCATCGTCAACGCTGCTCCCTGGTTGATGAAACTCTTGAGCGTGGCCGGCACTGTGGCCATGTTCCTGGTCGGCGGCGGCATCATCGTGCACGGCCTGACGGTACTGCACCACGCCGGCGATGCCCTGAGCGCACGCGTCGGCACCCTCGGCGGTCTCACACCGCTGCTATTCGATGCCGTCGTGGGTCTCGCCGCAGGTGCGACAGTGGTCGGCGTGGTCACCTTTATCAAGCGTGTTTGGCGTCGGCGCAGCCAAGGCGGATCGAGCTCGGAACCATAGGCTTAACTCGACAGGAAGCAAACTATTCCTCAAGATTGGCAAACATATCTCTTCCCTGGGACGCGTTTGTTGTTGAGGAGGAGCACCTCATGCGGATTTCCGGCGGCTGTCACTGCAAAAATATCTCGTTTGCACTGGATTGGGAACCCGAACCATCGGAGATACCTGCCCGTGCGTGCGATTGCTCGTTTTGCACCAAGCATGGCGGGGTCTGGACGTCCTGCCCGACTGGTCGTCTCGAGGTCGCCGTCCGAGACCCATTGCTCGTCTCCCAGTACGCCTTCGGGACTCGGACCGCCGAGTTTCACATCTGCTCCCGCTGCGGCATTGTCCCGTTAGTCACAAGCCGAATCCAAGGTCATCTCTACGCCGTGGTCAGCGTCAATGCCTTCGAAGGCGTACCACCTTCACTCCTCAGGCGGGCGGCGGCATCCTTCAAGGAAGAAAGCGAGGATGTTCGCCTCGCACGTCGCACGCGGAACTGGATTGCCAACGTGATATTCGCCGAGACCAGGGTGCCGGCAAACTAGGAGGAGGCTATGGAGCCCGAGTTACGCGAACTATTGGATAAGCAGGCGATCGCCGAGCTGCTCTATGCCTACGCCGAGGGGATCGATCGCTGTGACAGCAAATTGCTCGAGACGGTGTTCACCGGCAGCGGCTGCGCTAGCTCGCATCAATGGGCGACGCCCCTGCGGCCTCGTAGCCATCGCCCTCGACGGTCAAGAATTCAGCGCCGGTCTTTTCACGTGCTGCCATATCTCACGATTGGCAGTGATGGTCTCAACCGCCTTGTCGTAAAAGGCTTGGTTCTTTGCATGATTCTTGAAGTTCCAGTGGTCGACTTGACGAATCTCAAGCACTTCGACGCCCTCCGGACCCGCGCGGTACGTGTAGGGCGCCTCAGCCGGCACGAAAAATGAGTCGCGCGGGCCCAGGTTCTCCGTACCCAACTTCAAGGAACCGGCAATGACATAATAGAAACAATCGACATCGTGGCTGTGAAGCGGCAGCGGATAGTCTTTCTTGAACCAAAGGTGCACCAAGCTGAAACCCGGAATGTTGACCAGCACGCGCACTTCACTGCCATCGACCGCGCCGGCCTCTATCATCCTCCCAAACCCAGCGCTCTCGGCCGGCGTAAGCGGAGACATGGACTGAAACTCGGTTTTCTCCAAGTTCGGAGCATCCACTGCGCGAAAGACTTGAAACTTCTGTTTACCAACCATCCTGATGCTCTCCTCAGTTGTGATTCACCGTAATGTAATTTCTCGCCCCTTAGGGTGGTCAGCCGCCGAACGCGGCCTGCACGTCGTTGACCGTGGATCCTTCGCGTATGGCCGCGGCCTCCGCCGACCGCGTACCCTCAGGTGCCGGGGCGCCACGCGCGACTATTGCCGGATCGAACCGCAGTACCGCGTACCCCGCCACCGCGCCGGCGCCGAAGCTCGGGGCCAGAATCCGGCAGGGGCCCTTGATGATGCCTTCCTCGACCGCATCGAATAACGCGAGCGGAATACTGGCCGACGACGTATTGCCGACTTTGGCGATGTTAAAGTACAGACTTTCCGGCGCGAAACCGGCCGCCGCGGCGAGCTTCGTCACCATGGTTTGATTTGCTTGATGTGGCACCACAAGATCAATGCTTTCCAGCAGCGAGCGCGTGGCATCGGCGGGGTCCTTGAGCTCCTGCAGTTCCTTGATCATCTGGTTGAGATAGCGGCGCACCAATGCCTGCACCTCCGGTCCATACACCGTGATGTTGTTGTCGAATTCGGGATTCGGCCAAATGATCGAATTCACCTCGCTGTGCGGGCCGCTCGCGTACGTTTGAATAGTCTCTATGTCCGGCGCTGCGCCCGGCGCCGCCGGTTCGATTACCAGCGCAGCGGCCCCATCCCCGAAGATCATACGCGACGCGCGCACGCTGCCGATCTTGTCGGAAAACTTCTCACCGCACACCAACAACACCGGCCGGTCGACCTCCTGCAGCAGCCGTACGGACTCGGCCAAACCATATGCAAGGCCGGCGCAGGCGGCCACCAGATCGACCGACGCATGCGTTTGCAGCACACCGAGCTCGCCGGAGATCCAAGTTGCGATCGAGGGAATCAGCTTGGTGCTGGTGCAGGTGCAAAACACGACGGCGCCGATGTCCGCCGCCCGGCAACCCGCCTTGTCGATCGCACGGCGGGCCGCCTCGAGTGAAATATCCTCGAGGCTGCGTTCCGTGTACAGGCGTTGGTGGATGCCGGTTTTCTGCGCAATATCCTTTGCCGACATAGGCGACCAATTGTATGCGGCGTTGCGGATCAGATCCTCGTTGCTACATGATCGTTCGCCCTTCACTACCGCGAGCGCGGCGAGGCGGGGCTTAATCGCAAAGCGAGCGCCCACGTCAATGGCCCGGTACGGACGCGAGGGTGCGTGGGCTGCGGCCGGCTTCTGGCGCAGCGCCATATTTCCGCGGCGTGATTTGACACGGTTAATGAAATGCAACACCTCGCGATTGCGCGGGTAGAAAACCGGCACCACGTCGTCGTCCTTGATCTTGCCGACTTCAATCAGACGCGTGTGCTGACGGTGCCAAGGATACTGATTGTGCAGTACCATCGCCCAGCGCATCAGTGACTCAAGCTCCGGAACCTCGACGTTGCAATCAACAATCTGCTCGTAAGAGAAAGTCGGAAAGTCCGGATCGTAAAGCGCGATGTGAAACGTCAGATTTTCCGGATTACCGAGAATCTCCGCTACCGTGGGCTTGATCGCCGGCAGTTCTCCAGCGTGATATTGCTTGTTGCTGAATATGTCGAACAACTGCTCAAAAATATTGTTTTCAATCGGCGCGTCCCAGGTGGTCGGCAGACTACGAAAACTCGATCGGATCATTTCGATTTTGCTCGTGCCATCCACCCATGGAGTTAAGATAGGCAGGAAAACGTCGGAGCGCCTTTTGGGTACGTTGCGCCAGGCAGTCGGCCGCTTTTCGTACATTGTGATCGAATAGCGATTGACCCAGAACAAATGCAAACCGAGGTCGCGCAACAACTCATAGCGGCTGCTGTACTTTTCTGCCTGTATCGATTCAATGATCTCCGTTGCCGTAGGCGCTTTTTCGTCGAAGTCGCGCTTGACGACGGCCGAGAACTGCTCGAGCGTGTCGAGCGCGGAGAAATAAATGTCGGGAAAGATATTCGACGGCAGGACGAGCCGCCCGTGCCGGTTGATCACGAAAGATTTCATCCACCCTCCCCGCCGTGAGTGCAGGCGCTGCGCGATGTTCAGGGGCTGCTGCCCGCAAACTCTGCGCTCAATGAGGGGGCACTGTCAAAAATCCCGACCGTCAGGATGTCACCAGGACAATCTTGCCTGCTCCCCCTTTTTGCACCAATTCGTGCGCATGGCCCGCATCGCGGAGCGGCAGACGGCGACTGACCGGCAGCACGAATTTACCGTCGCGAATATCATCGGCGAACTCTCGCACCTTCGTCGCATCCGCACGTGCGAAAACGCGAGTGACCTTCACCGTGGGATTCCTTGCGGACACTCCGTCGGGCAATACCGACGCATAGCCAAAATTGCCGCCATTCTTGACCTTGGAAAAGAGCTTCGCCGCAGTATCGCCCCCTACCGTATCGGCGATGCAGTCCACCGGGGCAAGTTGGGCGATTGCCGTATCGTCATCGATGGCCACGGTACCCGAAACCCCCAGCGCCTTGGCTTCCGGCAATTGGCTTGCACGTACACCCGCAATGACATGCGCTCCGAGTTTTTTCGCGCTATGCACGGCGGAGCGGCCGACGCTCCCCAGCGCTCCGCCAACGAGGATGGTCTGCCCAGATTGAGCACGAGCAGCCAGCTTGACGAGCTGGTCGCCCGTCAACACGACGAGCGGAATCGCCGCCGCGTCGACCAAGTCCAAGCCGTCTGGTAAATGCGTGAGGATCGTGCCTTCTACCACAACGAATTCAGCGTAGGTCGCGCCGGCGAACGCCAACACCCGATCACCCGGTTTGAAGGTCCGTATGTTGCGGCCCACGGCGCGCACCACCCCACTCACATCGCAGCCGAGGATCGCCGGCAGCGTCAGGGGAAAGTCCTTTTGCCGCGCTCCCGACCGAATTTTCCAATCGATGGGGTTAACGCTGGTGGCCGCCGCAGCGACCAACACCGAATCCGCGCTCAGCGTGGGTTCGGGCACATCAACCTCAAATTTAAGGTTTTCAGGTCCCCCATATTCGTATAAGCGAACCGCTTTCATGATTCCTCCATTGTCGGATTCGGCGGCATCAACATCTGCCGCGGCTGTGCGCGATAAGGTGCGCTGCATTCTACCCAAAGTGCCTGACTCATCTGAGCTTGTGATAGCTGGCTGGCGCAGCGGTTGCCAGCCGCTCCTCGCGCAGTCGCTTGCGCCGGACCTTGCCCGCGTCGTCGCGCAAGGAGTTGGTTACGAGCTCGCATGTATAGGGGATCTTGTGGCGTGACAGGCGAGTCGCCAGGAAGGCGGCCAGCGCCGTAGGTTCGGGGGCCGGACGGCCGGGCTCCAGCTCGACAATTGCGTGAGCCTTGGCGCCCAGATCGGGATCAGGCAAACCGATCACGGCGGCGGAGATCACTCCGGGGAACTGCTCGATCACACCCTCGATCTCCGCAGGGTATAGATTGACGCCGCCGGTCAAGATCATGTCCGTTCGCCGGTCGGCGATATACAAATATCCGTCCGCATCCAACGACCCCATGTCTCCGAAGCTCAGCGCCCATGAGGAACTCGAGAGTCGGCTAGAGCGTATTGTCAGCGCTTCACGCGGGTTGGTCAAAGGTATCGGGCATCGCATGGATCGTTGGCTGACCGCGCCGCCGCTCGCGCAGCAGCAAGCTCCGCTCCGAACTCGACCGCGATCGCCGCGGCCAATGCAGTTGATACGTGAGTCTGCGAAGTACGAGCGATCCGCGAACAATTTTTGGCGGCGCGGGTCGGGCCCTAAGCAGCGCCGCTCACCAGGCGTTTCCGCGAAAACTGATATTAATGATGATTCTTGATGTATTGCGTACGCAATTGATTTATCAAGATGTAATTTGGGGAATGGCGTCTTCATTGAACCCAATCTGCTTGCTAGTCAGTTTCCGCGCCGACGAGACGCTAGATTGCCCTTCGGCTTCAAGCGACGAGAGATCATCAGATGTTTTCGATAGACTCGGCCTGATGTTCCGACTGTGGGAGAGGACAGCCGGGCAATCCGGCGCGGCTGGAAAATAGGAGATTGATGATATGGGAATGCTCGAAGCGCATGCCGGCCTGGCAGGAAAAATCGCTGTGGTGGTGGGTGGCGCGGGCGAGATCATCGGTCGCGCAGTGACTCTTGGGCTTGCGAAGGCCGGCGTTTCGATCGCGACGTGCGACATCCACGAAGATGCCGTCGCCGCGATCGTGCCGGAGGTCGAGGCGCTGGGCGTTCGGATCTTGTCGGTGCACGCCGACGCCGCCGATCCAGAAGCGCTCGATCGCTTCTATGATCGGGTCGAAGCCGAGATCGGGCGGGTGGACATCGTGGTGAACGTCGTCGGCGGCGTGAAGCGGTCGCTCTTCATGAACACCACGCGCGAGGAGAATGCCCGCGATATCCGGCTTAACTACGGCTATGTAATTGACAGCGTCCGGCGCGCCGTGCCGCTGATCCGCAAGGGTGGCACTGGCGGCAGCATCATCAACTTCACGTCGATCGAGGCGCATCGCGGCGCTGCGACCTATGCCGTCTATGCCGGCGCGAAGGCCGCCACGACCAACTACAGCCGCGCGATGGCTGTCGAACTCGGCGCCGAGCAGATCCGCGTCAACCTGATCGCGCCCGACACCTCGCCGGCGCGCACGTCCAACGCCGCGCTCTATCCCGAGGACTTCGAGCGGTTTGCCGCGCTGGGCGAGGAAGCGATGCTCCAGTCGATGAAGATCTATGTGCCGCAGAAAAAGGCGCCGTCGGTTGACGATCTTGTCAACGGCGTGCTGTTCCTCGCCAGCGACCTCGCGCGCGCGATCACCGGCACCACGCTCCACATCGACGGCGGTACGATCGCCTCCCTCGGCTTCCTCGACTGGCCTGACGACAGCTTCATGCCCGCGCCCCTCGGCGGCACGCTCGCACGGCTTTTTCCCAAGGACGGTTGATTCGATCGTCAGAAATCCATGGGCAGGCCGATGTGCCGCCGCTAAATCAGATCTCGGTGACGCAGGAGCACGGGATCGAGCGCCGCAGCAAGTTCGGGCGTTAGGTGGGTGTAATTGACACGCATGAAGTCCGGCATGGGACAATCTGCGGGCGGCAGCGGCGAGACAAAACCCGCAAAGCAGGCCCAGTAGAGGTCGCAAGCAGTGAGCTGGTTACCGACCAGATAATTGGAACCCGCAGCCTGTTGACGGTGAAGCTGCGTCGCGAGACCGTTCATGATGGAGATCATCCGCGCGGGTCCCCGAGCGATAGTCTCCGGATTCACCCCGTAGGAGCGGGTCATTCTGGCCATATCGAAGGAGCCGGTGGAGGGTGGGTTTTTCGTAGAACTCCGCCCCATCAATTCGAGGCGCCGCGACCAGCCAAAACCATCCGCTCCGCAAATTTCGGTAGAAAAGCCAAGCACCAAGGCGCGCTCGAGCGGATCGCCGGGCAGCAGCGGAGGACCCGAGCCCAAGCGCTCCGCCAACAGCAGTATATCGAGCCAGGTGGTCTGCGGCGGCTCCTCGTCGAGCACCGCCAGAGGCGCATTGCGCACGCCGGTCCAGGCGTAGAGATCGTCGTTCGCCTCCATCGCCGCCTGCGCCACCGGGACGTATTTCACATGGCGTACCGACAGTACCGCCTTGGCGGCTTCGCCCCACGGGCCTGGCATGTGCGCTGTCAAGACCAGGCGCAACCCCGGCAGGTCTCGAGCTTCCGCGGCCGAAACATACTTCATATCGGTACGCTCCAAATTGGACGGTGTTCGAATGAATCGGAGGTTGGTATAACCCCGGTTTCGAGTTGTGATTGATAGAGGATTTCACCATGGCTAAGCATATTCTCCTTGTGATTACCAATCCAACGCCAGGTCAGGAGGACGAATTTAACCGGTGGTACACCGAAGAGCATCTGGATGATGTGCTGCGTGTGCCCGGGTTCGTGGCAGCGCAGCGTTTCAAGCTGTCCGCGGACGGGCCGAAAGGCCTGTCGGGCCGGTATCTCGCGGTTTACGAGATGGACATTGATGATCCCCAACACGCATTCGTCGCATTGGCCGAGGCGGTGCAGGATGGGCAGATGCCGATCTCATCCGCGATGGACCCCGTGAATTTAGCCTCGTCGGTGTTTACTCCCATCACTGAGCGGAAAGTCCGCACACCGTAAATTGTCCTGGGCGCGCGGTAAAGACAGAGGAGTATCTAGGATGGATTTTATCGGACGTCATGTTGTCATCACGGGCGCATCGAGCGGTATCGGGCTTGCGACTGCCGCCAAGATCGTGTCGCTCGGCGGTCGTGTCACGTTGATCGCGCGTCGTGCTGGTGCGCTCGAGGACGCACAGCATGCCTTGGGCGACGACGCGAGCTTTGAAGCGGTTGATGTGGCGGACAAGATGCGACTGCTCACCGCATTGGACAATGCTGTCCATCGCGGCGGCCCGATCGACGCCTTGTTTTTGAACGCGGCCCTTGGCGGTGAGTTCTTGCCCATTTGGGAGTATCCCGACAGTACCCTTGAGGAACTGCTACGCGTAAACGTTGTATCCCCCTTCTGGGCGGTAAGACATGTCCTGCCCGCGATGATGGCTAGAGGCAGGGGATCGATACTCCTCACCGGCAGTCTCGCTTCGGAAACGGGGATGGCCGGAAACAGTGGCTATGTAGTAAGCAAACATGCCGTGCTTGGGCTCGCTCGAGCGGTGGCTATGGAGGCAGCGGCAAGCGGCGTGCGTTGTAACTGCATAGTGCCAGGGTTCATCACTACGGCCATGCTGGCGAGGGTTCCCGACGAAGTGCGGGCCGCAATGGCGGCGCGCGTGCCGCAGCAACATATAGGCAAACCCGCGGAGGTGGCGGAAGTCGCCGCCTTTCTCTTGTCGGACGCCGCCAGCCATGTCACCGCCCAGAGCTGGGCCGTCGACGGTGGCCTGCTTGGTACTCTAATGATCTAACGCGCACCCGTTGCGGCTACTCATCCAATGAAGGACCGAAGAAACGGTGATGCGAACGAGCGCCATTATTAGAACCTTGTCGGATAACTGGTGTGCACCCACAAGACGCTCTCGCCCAGCTTCATCACCTGGCATGCCGCCTTGGTGATCTTGGCTTTGGCCCCGCCGGCACCGTCGGTGCCATACCAGTCGCCTGTCACGGCGTCGTCGGCGCAGCAACGGCTTGAAGTCACCCCCATCAGATATCGGTCGTGAGAGTCAGCGTGTAATTGCGTCGCAGCACCGGAAACACGAGGTAGAGCGAAGAAACCGTGAGCCCCGTTTCGTCGGTCACGTTTGCAACGTCGAGTCGCGCAGAGCACGGCCGATTGAACAGCCTGAGCCCGTAGCGCACGCCGACATTGAGCGTCGACAGCGGCGGGAGTTCGAATTGATCATTGTTGGTCACGACGCGTGATGACAGAGACGTCCACTGAAGAGCGGCGGCCCAGCGACCCCAGCGAGCCGGCGCATAGTCGACATTGACATTGATCGTCCGCGGCACCGGTCCCACGGGCACCGTCCCGCTGCCGCCCAACGCCGAAGTCTGGTTCACCTCGGGACGAAGTAACACCAGTCCGGAGACGACCGTAAGCCCGTCCAGAGCGGAGAGGGTTGCAGACGCTTCGACTCCCCGGCTGCTGATGTCGCCGAGCGGCCTGTATCGACCTGCGGCATCCACGTTGAAGTAGGTCTTGTGCACTTTAAAGACGCCGAGCAGCAATTCCAGGTCGTGGCGCGGCGCGACCCGCAGACCCCCGTCGACCTGCCATGTCGGCGTAGCCGGTACCGGTTCTCCGCGGTTGACCGCGGATGTCGGCGCGTTGGCCGAATCCTCAAGTCCCCGCGTGTAACTCGCGTAAACTTTCGTGTGCTTTCCCGCATCGATGGTGAAACTCGCGGTCGGGAGCACCTGCGAGGTACGCTCCGTTCTACCCGGCGACCCGGGGATGTCGAGTGTGCGGCGATACTGCGTCTCCAGCACTCCGAGACTCAGCGAGCCGACGCCCTTCCAACGCTCGTTGTAACTGGCACCAACCCCGACCTGACGGACCTGGTCCAGGCTCTGCGCCGAGAACTCGAGCACTGGCGGCGGGAAGTGCTCGGTACGATAAATGGAGACGGATCCGAGATCGAAGATCGAGTCGCCGCCGTAGTGCCGCTCGACGCTGCGCCCGCGCAAGTCGAAAGTCAGCTCGCGCTGATGCTCACCATCTCCGCTCAGCCGCGTGAGGCGCAGGTCGCCGGAGTACGAGCCCGCTCTCAGCGGCGGCGTGACATCGAGAATGTGATCCGCGATGCCGCCCGGCGTCGGGCCGAGCAGGAGGTCGTTGAAGTTCTGGGAATTCTGCGCCACCGAGTGAAACACTCCCGCCGTCAGGCGCCAGGAGCTGCCGAGGGCGCTCTTGGCGATGACCCCGGCGGTTAGCTGGCTCCAGCCCCACGACGTCCAGTCCTGTGCCCGCAGCCGCTGCTCGTTGAACATCGGCAGCGGATTTAGGCCGTTGGCGAAGACGGTCGGCAGTATCTGGTGCTCTCCATTGTGGGTGTAGCCGACGAACGGCAGGATCTCCGATCGCTCATCCGGGCGGATCCGCAGCAGCAGCGAGAATCCCAGGTTGCCGCTGGTGCGCGCGTAGTTGTAGTCGAAGTTGTTCCACCTGGCCACACTGAAGGCGACGCCGAGGAGATCCTTGACCAGCGGATACTGGGCGTCGACTTCCGCCATGGTCGTGTTGAGCGGGCCATGCGCCAGCAGCACGCTGAAGAGAGCCGCATCTCCCGGAGTGCGCAGCTTGTAGTCGACGATGCCTGTGGGCGACGGAAAACTGTACGATTGCGCGGCGATTCCGACTCTGATATCGCTGCGGTTGAAGAGGAACGGATTGCTGGAGCTGATCTGCTGATCGTAGTAGAGACCCTCGATGCGCAGGTTCTCGGCCTGCGCGGGATTGAAGCCACGCACATTCAATGGGCCGTAGAGGCCGATGGTCTGAAGTCCAACAGTAACCCCGAAGGCATCGCTGGCGGCGGTCACCGCATTGTCCTCGGTCCGCTGCGCCACGGCCGGCAGAGCCACAAGCGACGTCATCGCGAACAGCAGTGCCGACACCTCATGCGCGGGAAAGCGCGCCGTTTTGCTTTCAAAATGGGATTTTTTGCCTTTCATCATGGGACGACCAGAACGCGTCGATTTGAGACGAATCTTACGGGTGATCGCGTAAGCCGGCGTGGCTCAGTGGCCCGTCTTGAATTTTTCCCAGACGCGGGTGATGGTTCGAGTCTGATCGGTCGTATCCGCCAATTGCACCGCCAGCTTTTGCCGTTGCTCGGCCGGGGGGTAAATTCCAGGATCATCCCTGACCGAAGGATCGAGAAGCGACTGCGCCTGGGCATCGGCATTGGCATAGCGCTTGAAGTTCGAAATGTCGGCGATGACCCGCGGGGTGATGACGTAGTTGATGAACGCGTAAGCGCTGTCGGGATTCGGCGCGTCCTTCGGAATGGCCAGCATGTCGAACCACAATATCGAACCCTCCTTGGGCACGGTGTACGTGATCTCGACGCCCTTGCCGGCCTCGCGGGCCCGATCGCGCGCCTGCAGAACGTCCCCGTTGTAGCCGACCGCGACGCAGATGTCGCCGTTGGCAAGCGCTTGGATGTATTCCGAGGAATTGATGGTGCGGATGTAGGGCCTGATCTTCGTGAGCACCGCTTCCGCCCGCACCAAGTCATCCGGGCTCTGCGAATTCGGATCCTTGCCCATATAGCTGTAGACCGCACGCATCATTTCGGCCGGCGAGTCGAGTACGCTGATCCCGCACTTAGCCACCTTCGAGGCCACTGCCGGATCGAACACCATTCGCCAACTGTCGAGCGGCGCCTTGGGCAGCAGCGCCTTGACCAATTTCTCGTTGTAGCCGATGCCGTTAGTGCCCCACATGTAGATCACACCGTGCTCATTGCCTGGGTCGTGCAGCGCCACCTTCGACATGAGCAGCCCGTCCATGTACCGGAGGTTCGGCAGCTTCGACTTATCGAGCGGCAAATAAACACCCTCTTTGATCTGCCTTTCGAAGTACGAGGCCGTGGGCACCACGATGTCGTAGCCGCTGTTGCCCGCCAGCAGCTTGGTCTCCAGCGTTTCATTGGTGTCGAAATAGGTGGCATGCGCCTTGATGCCCGTTTGTTTCTCGAAATTCGACAGGGTGTTCGCCGCCAGGTAGTCGGACCAGATGTAGAGATTCAAGACCTTGCCGCTGTCGGCGGGACCGGGCGTGGGACCGGCGGCCTTGTCGGAGGGCGGCTTTCGGTCGCCGCAAGCGCTCAAAACCAACGCGCACCCAAGCGCCAGAACCGCCATCCGACGGATGCTGAATTTCATACGCTTCCCCTTTTTCGCGAGGCTACCGTGCGTGCTAGTTATATCGCAGCCCGCGCCCGGGGGACAGGTCGTTGACGGGTCAAATCGGGGGCTGGCGGCCACCAGTGGCCATGAAATAGTGAATCGACACCAGATCCTGCTCAAATACTGCTGCGTTGCGAGCGGCCTTCGTTCTGGAGATATTGGTGGACGAATGCAATCGCCATGCTGCCCTCTCCCACGGCGGACGCGACGCGCTTGACCGGGCTCAGCCGGACATCGCCGCACGCAAATATGCCCGGTACGCTCGTTTCGAGGAGATAGGGGTCCCGATTGTGCGACCAGCGGCCGCTTTTCAATACGTCATCGCCGGTCGGGATGAATCCGCGACTGTCGCGCGCGATCTCCGGTGGGAGCCACTGCGTTTCCGCGTCGGCGCCGATGAAGACGAACAGTCCGCCACAGTCCTCGAGGCGGGTTTCTTTGCTGTTGCGGTCGATGATGTCCACTGCCATCAGGTGAGTGTCGCCCCGGATGGCAATGATTTCCGAATTGAGCCGATACGCGATGTTGGACTTCCCGCGCAACTGCTCGATCAAGTAGTGCGACATGCTCTTTTCCAGCGAATCGCCGCGAATGACGAGTGTCACGTTTCGGGCGTGATTCGCAAAAAACAGCGCGGCCTGCCCGGTCACGACAATCTCCGCTCCTAGCCGCCTCGCCTGCCGCAGCACCGGGCAGTCCGAGTCCGCCGGGCGCCCTCCGGGCCAGACGTCCGAGGTCCATTTCCGAGAGCGTCGAAAATAGTGGAATCGCGCGGACTTCATTCGCAGTCAGCATGTTTCAATCCGTTGTCAGTGTTGTTGTCGAACGATCGGTGGCTGCACCCACTCCCGCAACCCGCCTTTTCTGAATCGGTCCTCGGTTTTACTTCACGTGCGAGACGGTCCGAAGGTAAGGCTTGTGCGTTTTGAATCCCTGCGGGTACTTCTGCCGCGCGGCATCGTCGGACACCGATGTCGGGATGATGACGTCTTCTCCCGGTTTCCAGTTGGCCGGCGTGGCGACATTCTCACGGGCGGTCAGTTGCAGCGAGTCCAGCGCGCGCAGGATTTCATCGAAATTGCGACCCGTGCTCATCGGATAAGTCAGCATCAGTTTGATCTTTTTGTCTGGCCCGATGATGAAGACCGAACGCACCGTTGCATTGGCGGCGGCAGTGCGGCCATCGGAGGTGCCGGGTTCCTCGGCGGGAAGCATGTTGTACAGTTTCGCCACGTTCAGATCGGTGTCGCCAATCATCGGATACTTGACGGTAGCACCCTGCGTTTCCTCAATGTCGCTCACCCATTTGCTGTGGCTTTCCACCGGATCGATTGACAACCCGATCAGCTTGGCGTTGCGCTTATTGAACTCAGGCTCAATCTTCGCCATGTAGCCCAATTCGGTGGTGCACACCGGAGTGAAGTCCTTGGGATGTGAAAACAGGATCACCCAGTTGTTGCCAATCCATTCGTGGAAATCGATCGGGCCTTGAGTGGTTTTGGCCTTGAAGTTCGGGGCGGTATCATTTATGCGGACGGACATGGAATCCTCTCCAACAGTTGAAATGGGAAAATGATACCGCATGCGACTCAAATGCGCAGAAGCCGAATCGGCGCCAATAGTCCGGAAGCCCAAAGCGGGCGACGAATGTCTGAAACCGCGCGTCCCTGCGGAATGGCAACATTTCGGGGACCCAAAATGAACCCGGAAAGCTCCGGAACACCCCGGCCCGCTCAAATTCTGTCAGGAACCGGTTCGCGAGACGGCAGGAGCCTCGGCACGGGCATTGCGCCGGATAATCTGGGGAGGCTGACCGAAAGTTCGTAAGAACGCCTCACGCATTCGGCGGCGATCGACAAAGCCAGTCTCCCGCGCGACGATATCAATCGGGTGATGGCTTTGCTCTATCATCAGCCGTGCGGCTTCAAGACGTAGCTTCTCGATAGCCTTGGCGGGAGTTTGTCCCGTTTCCGCTTGAAAGGCACGACTGAACTGCCGCGGGCTGAGACTTGCCACTTCGGCCAATTTGTCGACCGACAATGAGGAGCCAAGATTCTTTTCAGCATAAGATAGCGCGTTTTGAATGCGGTCCGACTTCGGCGACAAGGCCAATAGTTCTGAATGTTGGGACTGACCGCCCGCGCGCCGATGATGCATCACCAGCTTTTTTGCCACTGATCGAGCGACTTCCGTACCCAAATCCTTTTCGACCATTGCCAGGGCCAGATCGAGACCAGCCGTCGCACCTGCCGAAGTCCAAATTGGGCCATCGATGATGAAAATTCGATCCTCCTCAACCTTTACCCGGGGAAAACGCCTTTGTAGTTCTCGAGCGTAGTACCAGTGGGTGGTAGCGCGGCGACCGTCCAGCAATCCAGCTTCGCCCAAGATAAACGCGCCCGTGCAAATGGATGTCACGCGCCTTGATTGTTTTAATCCACGTCGAATGAAACTTAGCAGCCCAGGCGTGGTGGTGACTGACGCATCCTCGGTTCCAATGTAGATGAGCGTATCAAAGGCCCGGCCGCTGATGCGCTCTGTTTGAAGCGCGATGCCCATAGATGAACGCACGGCTCCGCCCTTCTCGGAAAGCATTCGTACCTCATAAACCCCCTTTCCGGCAACGCGGTTTGAATATTCAAACACCGCTTGCGCGGCAAGTCCGATCATTTGGAAACCTTCAGGGATCACAAAACCGATACGTTGCATCAACATTCCCTCATCAACATGGTGTGTCCTAAAAACGTACTATATACGTCATTTATGCCATCCGCCAGCCAAGCTAAGGTATGCCCCATCCGCCGCTGATGGCGGCAAAACCAACGAAAGGAGACAGAACATGACTACTCAGAGCAAAGGCACCGCACTTATCACCGGGGCATCCTCAGGCATTGGCGCCGTCTATGCGGACCGCTTGGCGCGCCGCGGTTACGACTTGATCATCGTTGCGCGCAGTCGCGGCAAGCTCGACAAGTTAGCGACCCGGCTTACCACCGAAACCAAGCGTTCCGTCGAAGTGCTGCCCGCCGACCTCGGTGACAAAGGGGACCTGGCGCGGGTCGAAGAGACGCTGAAAAGGGACGCCAGCATCACTTTACTGGTCAACAATGCGGGTATTGGCACTTTCGCACCACTGCTCAACAGCGATGTGAATAAAATGGATGAGATGATCTCGCTCAATGTCAGCGCACTCACCCGTCTGACTTATGCGGCAGTTCCGGGATTTGTTGCGCGCGGCACCGGCACCATCATCAACATTTCCTCAATCGTTGCAATCTCGCCGGAAACGCTGAACGGTGTTTATGGCGGTAGCAAGGCCTACGTGCTTGCTTTCAGTCACTCGTTGCAACACGAACTTGCCCCCAAGGGAATTCGCATTCAGGCCGTACTGCCCGGCGCCACGGCGACGGACTTCTGGGATGCAGGGGGCTTGCCTGTCCACAATTTGCCATCTGCAATTGTCATGACGGCAGAGAATCTCGTCGATGCGGCACTGTCAGGACTTGATCAGGGTGAATTGGTGACCATTCCGGCACTGCCCGACAAGGAGGAATGGGATCGGTTCGAAGCGGCGCGGCGCGACATGTCAACCCGCCTCTCGCAGACAAACCCGGCAGCGCGCTATGGTGTCAAGGCACTCGCCGAAGCGTCGAAATGAGCAATCGGCGCCCGGCCAGACCGGGCGCCGCTTACGCGCTTCATTGTGTGTGCGCACCAATTTCATAGTGAACCTTCATGGTGTTCTCTATCATGTCGAACCAATCGCGGGTGGTGATGCGCGCGCACTAGCGTATGTTAGAATGAAAATCGGTATTGCGGGTGGAACGTGTCTTTTGCAGGTCAAACCGTACGGCTCGATTGCCAGGATGCCCAAACGTACCTCTCCCCCTTCCGCCCACGATGTCGCCCGCTTAGCGGGCGTCTCCCAGGCCGCGGTCTCGCGCGCATTCACAGCCGGCGCGAGCATTGCGAAGGACACCAAGGAAAAAGTACTCCGCGCGGCGAATTCAATCGGCTATCGCCCCAATCTCCATGCCCGATCCTTGATAAAAGGCGAGTCCGGCATCGCCGGTACCGTGATCGGCAGTCCGCGAAATGCAATTTTCATGGCAGCGCTGGGCGCGCTTTCGAAAGGCTTGTCACGAGCAGGCAAACACTTGCTTGTCTCCTCAGCTGAGGGGTATCCAACCGGGGATGAGCACATCAAGGACCTGTTGAATTACAGAGTGGATGCACTCCTTCTCATGGCAACCAGCATTTCCTCAAAACTGATAGAACAGTGTCGCCACGAAGGCATACCGATCATTTCATTCAATCGGGGACCGCGCAAAGCCAATGCTTTCGCCAGCGTAACGTCCAACGATCGGGTGGGCGCACGGCAGATCGCTGCGCATCTTCTGCAGCAGGGCTATCGACGTCTCGGATTCATCGCCGGAGATCCGGAATCCTCAGTGAGCCGCGAACGAGAGTCTTCCTTCATTGCCTATCTGAAGTCTCACGGGATACCTGCACCCGTACGAGACATCGGGTACTTCCGAAGGGAGGGCGCACTTCAGGCTACCCGCAATCTTCTGTCGCGCAAACCGCGGCCCGACGCCATCTTCTGTGCCAACGATTACATGGCGTTCGCTGCGATTGAAGTTGCCCGCTATGAATTCGGCCTCAAGATCGGCCGTGAAATTGGTATAGCCGGCTTTGATGACATCAGGGAATCGTCGTGGCCATCCTTTGATCTCACAACCTATTCGCTGCCCATAGAAGCAATGATTGAGAAAGCCTTGAGCATCCTGCTGACTGAGCCCAGTTACAAGAATTCTCTCCACACCATAGTGGATGGCGAATTCAGGCCGAGAGGCAGCACGCGACGCAGTGGAGATTGAATTCTCCCTGTCAAACTAGTCGCATGCAACGCGCTTACCCCGTTGCGCCGAATGCAGCGATCATGCTCAGCGCCCCTGTGACGGCGCAACCCCCGGCGGATCAGGCGGAACGCGTTTGAAGGTCTGGTTGCTGTCGAACATGGCGATTAGCCATTGCCCGTCGTCGTCTCGCCGGCAGTCCATGCGGACATCGGCAACCGCGGCTGGGTCGGCGTGATTAAGCCCCGACGCCATTCCCGCCGTAGTAAAATAGACGAGACTGAAAGTGATCGACACCTCGTTGGTGGTGCGGAAACTGATACGCAGATTGGAAAGCGTGTGGCGCTGCGTCGGTACGCCTTCCGGCCGCGCGGACAGGCGTGCTAGGCGTTCCTGATAGAATCTCTCGATCGCCGCGCGGCCCTGACGGGGAGCGCCACCGACAGCGTAGATGCAATCCTCGGTAACCAGGTCGGAGATGTGCAGGCCGTTGTGCACGTCCAATTCATGGGCCCAGTCGTTGATTAGCTGCTGCACCGCGGCGACTGTCAGGGCTTGCTCCATATTGAACTTGGCCAATTTCCATCCCCTTTCGTTTTAAGCAAGTTGCGAGGTAAGTATTATCAGCCCTCGCCCGACCAGAAGCCACAAGCTTGGGATCGCGTTACCGCCCCATTCTGTCCTTGTCTACTTGAGCAGGCGCGGTGCACCGGTGCCCATATACGTGACCAAGTTGCGGTGGAAATTGGTGATCTTCCGCTCCTGATGCGGATTGGGCAGCGCGCCGCGGAAGCCGCGCGACTTCATGCCTTTCTGCACCCACTGCATGTTCGAGAAATCCTGGGCCAGCACCGAGCCCCACTTTTCCGCGGTCGGCTCCGCATAGACCCACTCAGGTGCAGGCTCCTGCCCTTCCGGGAAACGCTCGATCGCGTAGGACTCGAAGATGCACTTGTTGGGGTCGTCGCCGTAGGGCCGGGAGCGGTAGCATAGGGCAAAGGTGACGCCCTGTAGCACCGACTGGTTGGGGGCCGATGAGCATCCCGGACGCAAGATCGGGCCGCTCGCCGTCAACATCTCGCCCACCTTCGGCATGGACGAGATGAAGGCCCATCTCGATGTCTGCAGCCGCTATGGAGTGCGCATCATCGTGACGTCCGTCGGCGATCCGACCGTGAATGCGCCGCTGATCCAGGGTGCGGGCATCCTGCATTTCCATGACGCGACCACCATTCGTTTTGCCGAGAAGGCGGCGGCCGCAGGCGTCCTGGTATCGTCGCAATCGGTGCGGGCGGCGGCGGTCATGCCGGCACCATCAGTCACCTGGCCCTCATCCCGCTGATCCGCGCCATGTTCGACGGGACAGTCGTCATGGCGGGCGCGGTGTCCAACGGCGCAAACATCCGCGCCGCCGAAATCCTGGGCGCGGACCTTGCCTATCTCGGCACGCGCTTCATTGCGACGAAGGAAGCCGCCGCGCCCGACACCTACAAGGCCATGCTGGTCGAAGGCGGCGTGACTGAGGTGATCTACACCAAGGGAGTCAACGGCCTGCCGGCTAGCTGGCTCAAGGCGTCGCTCCGCTCGATAGGCCTTGACCCGGACAATCTGTTCATCCCTCAAAGCCGTAGCACCGATTACCTGCCCGCGGGCACGAAGCCCTGGCGCGACATCTGGAGCGGCGGGCAAGGAATTGGACTCATTCGCGACATCCCAACCGTCGCCGAACTCGTCAGCAGACTGCAGGTAGAATATGTCGCCGCCTGCGCCATCCCGGATATGGCCGCGGCAGCGAAGGCCGCGTTGCAAGACCAGGAGCAAGAGCGATGACCGAACGCGTGACGCGCCGCGATGCGGAGGGGCTGTGCACCCTGATGCTCAATCGCCCGGACAAACTGAACGCGCTCGACACACCTGTCTTCGAAGAGCTTGACGCGCATCTTGCCGCGCTGGAAGGCGAAACCGGCCAAATAGGCTGTGTCGTTCTGCGTGGCGCGGGACGGGGTTTCATATCATCGCCGACGGAACCGCCCGCTTCGCCGATACCCATGGCAAGTGGGGGCTGGTCGGCGCGTGGGGCATGTCGCAACGTCTGCCCCGCCGCATCGGCCTGTCCGCGGCCAAGCGGATGATGATGACAGGTCGAACCGTCGAGGCGGCAGAAGCGGCGGACATTGGGCTCGTCGACCTGCTGGCGCCCGCAAGCGGCCTAGACGATCTTCTCGCAAGTTTGGCAGGCGATGTGCTCGCGAATAGCTGGCACACCAATTTCGCCACCAAGCGGCTGATGCGCGAAACCGATGGCATGTCGCTGGCCCAGGGCCTCGCGCATGAGCATTACCGCCATCCGGGCTTCGCACCCGATTATCAGGAACGAATCGCCCGCTTTAGAGGGAAATAGAGTCGGCGCCGCGGTGCGTGCTACGCATCAGGTGATCTCGTCGGGCCTGACCCAGCGATGCTCAGCCGCTGATCGGCGCACCGCCTCCTGCAATTTTTCGACCTGCCAGGCTTGGTCGAAGTCGGGACGCGCCTTCCCTTCGCCCCGGATGGCTTGCGCCATCGCATGCATCGACAATGCCATAGGATGCGAGGGCTGGATCTTGGAGCTGGCATCGATTCCGATCTCGGAGGTGCGCAACAACCGCTCCGGAATCTCGATGCGCTCGAGTCCCGCGTCGCCGAGCCTTCCCGCGCGCAGGGTGGTGTCGCGGCTCGTTGGAAAGGAAGGCGCCTGCACCAGCATGCGGCCGTTCGAACCGAACATGTCCAGATACCAGCCGAGGCCGAGTGGTGCGTTCCACGATACTTGGAACTGGATGACGAGGCCGCTGGTGAAACGCAGCAGCATGTTCGCGAAGTCGTTGGTCTCGGCCTTGATTGATTGACCATCCGGCGAGCGCCACTCGTCGAGCAGCCGGCCGTCATGCGCAACCAGCTCCTCGACGTTCCCGAACAGGTAGGTGAGCATATGGAGCGCATGGCTGCCGAGATTACGGACGGCCGAGACGCCAAGTCCGGGCTGCGCGAACCAGTTGTAGGGAAAATGCGGATTCAGCGTATTGAACAGCGACATGTTGAACACGCAGGTGCCGCCGAAGGCGCGTCCGAGATAGCCGTCGTCGAGCATTTCTCGGGCAAGCCGGTGCGCCGGCAGCCATTCAGAGAAGGCGTCGACCACCGCGACCGTGCCGCTCTGCCGCCACGCATCGTGGAGCGTGCGCGCGCCGTCGAGGCTTGCAGCAAAGGGGATGGCGTTATAGACATGCTTGCCGTTCCGCAGGCAGGCCAGCACCATGGCCTCGCGGATGCTGGGCCGCGTGCCGCAGTCGACGATGTCGATGTCCGGGTCGGCGGCCATTTCCTGCGCGTTCCAGAAAGCGCGCTCGATCCCGCAGCGGGCCGCGGCCGCCTCCGCTGTCTCCCGTCGAGACGTACAGATGCCGACGACCTCGACGCCGGGGACGGCGCGCCAGCCGGGCAGGTGGGCAAATGCGCCCCAGTTCGCACTGATGATGCCGACCCTCAACGTCCCCACCGCGTTACATCCGCCGTGGATCGACAACCGTTCGCACCGGTGCCGTGGGACTGCTCATCGCGTCCAGAGCATCCGCAACGCCGGCGAGGCCGATGCGTCCGCCCAACCAGGGTGTAATGTCGATCTTGCCGTCGGCAATCGAACGCAGCGCCAGATCAAGGTCCTGCTGCTCCTCGCCGGCGGCGAAATTGATCTTCAGGCGCTTTGACTGTGCGTTGGGGATGTAGATCTCCTCCGGCACCAGACAGAAGCCGCCAATCACGATCCGCGCCCCGAAGCCCACTGAATGGATGATCTCGTTGAGCAGCCCGGGCTTGCCGACGCACTCGTAGACGAGGGTCGCCCGCTTGGTGCCGAGCCCATGGACCGGGCCGTAGGGCGACAGCTCGCGCGGATCGACCACGATGTCGGCGCCCATTTTAATCGCGATGTCGCGGCGCTTCGCATCGAAGTCGGCGGCGACGATCGGCCCCAGGCCCATCAGCTTGAGCCCCGCGATCACGCCGAGACCGATCGCGCCGCAACCGATCACCAGCGGAACGTCGTCTTTGGCCGGCTCTCCAGAACGGGCGTGCTCCAAGCCCACCGCGAGGGGCTCGGTCATCGCCGCTCGCTCGTCGTCGAGACCGCCGGGAATCTCCATCAACGCATTCTCGTCGAGCAGCATCAATTCGCCGAAGCCGCCCGGGCAGTCGTGGCTCTGCCCAATGATGGAATGGCCGCCCGCGGTGCGTACCACCGGTTGGGAGGTGACTCTCGTTCCCGTCTTTAGCGGCCGCCGGCTTCCCGGACCATAGTCGACGATCTCGCCGACATATTCATGGCCCATGACGATCACGCGGCCGAGATCGAGCTTTGCATAGGGTCCGCCGAACTTGCGCGACATCTCCACCACCGCATCACCCCCGTGGAGGAAATGGGCGTCCGAGGCGCACAAACCGCAGGTGTGCGTGCGCACCAGGGCCTGGCCCTTCGACGGTACCGGATCGGGCACCTCGCCGACGTGAATGTGATTGTTCTGAAGATAAGCTGCCTTCATCCCTTGGTCCTCTCGTTCATGCGCGACTGACGATCCGCGAGATCTTGCGGCGTCTCGGCCGGGCCCATCTGTGCGCCCTTCCGCTCACTGCTTGCCAAACACCTTGCTGCTCATCTCCTCGATCATCAGAACGCGCTTGCGGCGATCACCGGCCGACAGCGGCGCGTACCCCGCGATGTCGTCTTCCAGGCCCCAGTTGTGCACGGGGCCATGCGGCAAACGGTCGAGGGCGATTTCCGCGACCGCGTCGACGCTGGCCGCTCCGGACGGCAGTGGAAGTCCCTTTTCCGCAAGCAGCGTGCGGAGCGCCGGCGTGTCCGTGATACCCATCACGAGCGTGAGCACGTCCACCCCATCACGACGCAGCTCCGCCCACAACGACTCGCCGAAACACAGAGTGAAGGCTTTCGTCCCCGAATAGATCGCCATGAAACTTGAGCCGCCGTAGCAGGCGCCCGAGTTCACCAGCCGCAGACCGCCCTTTCGCCGCTCGCGCATCAGCCCGCCGAAATGGTGGCAGCACCGCGCCACCCAATATGAGAGTCCATGGTCCATAGCGATCAGCGAAGCTCATGATGCGTCTCTTTGTCCTGCCGCCGGCGGATAGAATTTGTTATCATCTCTCATATAAACAAAATTCACAAGAAGGTTAATATTCATATGGATGGTCTTGGCGCTGACGAACATCATTTCATCCGCGAAATTGCCACGCTGCTGGCGCCTTGGGGCATGCCGGTAATGGCCGGACGCGTCTATGGCTACTTACTTCTGAACCCGGCACCCGTCAGTGTGAATCAAATTGCCACGGACCTGCGGACGAGCAAGGTCGCCGCTTGGAACGCGGCGCGATCGCTGGAGGAGTTTGGGCATGTGCGCCGTTACGGCGAGCCCGGCAGCAAGAGAGCGCTCTACGGACCCACGGGCAATTTCGATGTACCGATGGTGAAGCAATGCGCCTTACTCGGGTCGCTTGGTGCTTTGCTTCAGAACAGCGCCTCGGCAATCGCCGAGAGGGACGTTGCCTCCCGGCTCCAGGAAATGGCCCGGTTCTATCTTTCGATGCGAAAAACGATGGAAACCACCATTCGGGAGCTGAATGCAAATCGACGAAAACGCCGTGGATAGCGCAGATACAAATCCCAGACCGGAGATAACCATGCCTTCGACGATCGCCAAGCAAAAGTCGTATCCGCGCGTCAAGATCAAACGTGTCATCCACGCCATCCATGCAGTGATCGACATCGCAGCCGGTCGTGCGAAATATCTGGACGTCCTGGGCGGGTTGATCTTCGCCGAAGGCTATTTCGAGCCCGAAGACCGTGACATGGCGCTTCTCTATGTGATGATGCCGGCGATGGTCCATTGGTCAGGTTTCTCGCACCGCCCACGTCCGGTATTTATGCACTGGTTTGGCAGGTGGAAGACGAGACCGTCGCGGAGGCCTTCTTCCGGAAAAAAGGCTTGCGCACGACGCGCGAGAACTGCGTCTCGTCGGGATTCGCCATCGAACCGGAGGATTTTCTTGGCGCCCGGCATGAGTTCGCCATGGCTGTTCACGGATGAGCGCGCGTTTTCGCGGAATTCCCGCCCATGATTTCTAAGCAGAACTCAATGAATGCCCGTACCTTCGCCGCGCGGTGCAGCCGCGAGGGATAGACAGCGTATAGGGGAAACCGCTCGTCCGACCATTCCGGAAATAGCTCGACCAGCCGGCCACCGCGCAGAAGCTCCGCGCAGCCGATTTCCAGGACCTGACCGATGCCGGCACCCGCCTCGCAGGCGCCGACCAATGTTCCGGAGTCCGACACCAGGAGGCGCGCCTTGACCCGCAGCGGCAGGACCTCCTTCTTGCGTCTCATTTCCCAATCATAAGGCCGCGCGTTGGCCGCATCGTAGAAGTCGATGCAGTCGCGCTCTTCGATCTCTTTGGGATGCCGTGGCTTTCCATGGGCTTTGATGTAGGAAGGCGAGGCTACGGTCAGTACCCGCGTCTCAATCAGCTTTCGGGCCACGAACGATCCAACCGGCGGGTCGCCGAAGCGCAAGGCCAGATCAAATCCGTCCGCGACCAGATCGCCGACGGAATCGCGCATGATCAGCTCGACGGAAAGATCCGGATAGCGCGCCAGGAATACAGCTAGATGCCGGGACAAAACGATTCTGGAAAAGAATGGATCGATATTGACGCGCAATCGTCCCCGCACTTTGCTGGCGGAACCGGCGGCCTCGATGGCGGCCTCTTCGATGCCGGCTAGATGCGGCCCGACCTGCTCGTAGAAGCGCCGGCCTTCATCCGTCAATGAAAGTGACCGAGTGGTTCGCGCCAGGAGCCGCGCGCCCACGCGCTGCTCGAGGCGCGAGAGGGCGCGGCTCACTCCGGAGGGGGATAGCCCGAGTGCTTCGGCAGCTCTCGCAATGGTCCCTGCCTCAACCACCGCTATGAGCACCGTCACCCCGGACAGCAACTTGCCGTCGAAAGCCATATCGATTCCTGCCTTTTTATCACGACTGCATTCACATAAACGCTATTTAAGCACGAATGTGCCGGTGGGATAGTACCGCCCACGTCGCCAGCGGCGATTCACTGAAAAGGAGCGCTTATGTTTGCAGTTACCGGCATTACCGGAAAAGTTGGGGCAGCGGTGGCCCGCAGCCTTCTTTCCGCCGATCAGCCTGTGCGGGCGGTAGTCAGGGATCGCAGCAGGAGTGCCCCCTGGGCACAGTTGGGCTGCGACATCGCTGTTGCCGATCTATCGGATACGGAGGCACTCACAGCGGCATTCGCCGGCACGGCCGGTGTCTTCGCGATGGTGCCTCCAGTGTTCGACCCGGCGCCGGGCTTTCCCGAAGCCATGGGCTTCATTAACCCACTGTGCGCGGCTCTTGCGCGCGCGAAACCCGCGAGAGTGGTGGCGTTATCGACCGTCGGTGCAGACGCGCCGCAACCGAATTTGCTCAACGTACTCGGCCGAATGGAGGGCGTCCTCGGGAGTCTCCCGATGCCGGTGGCATTCCTGCGCGCGGCCTGGTTCATGGAAAACGCCGCGTGGGACATCGACTCAGCGAAGAGCGGGCTTATCCAGAGTTACCTTCAGCCGCTCGACCGTGCTGTGCCGATGATCTCAACCGACGACGTCGGTCGCGTAGCCGCAGCGCTGCTGCAAGAGCGCTGGGAAGACAAACGTGTAGTCGAGCTCGAGGGCCCGCAGCGCGTCTCGCCGAATGCTCTGGCCGCAGCATTCGCCAAAGCGTTAGGGACACCAGTGCGTGCTGAGGTCGTGCCGCGCGCACAGTGGGAATCGATCTTCCGTGCCCAAGGCATGAAGAATCCCACCCCCCGCATACAGATGATCGAGGGATTTAACGCGGGCTGGATCGACTTTGCAGACCGCGGCGCACACGCCCGCAAGGGTTCCATCAGCATCGACCAGGCCATTACAACCCTCATCCAGAGACAGCGCGCATGAACCACATCACCACTTTGCTCAAAACCGGCCACATCGGAGGGGCACCTGATGCCGGATCATGTGCAGACATTTTTGAGAGCCCCCGGTTTTGCCGGGGGATGGTTACTTGCGTTTGCTGGTCTCGCCTCAATGGTGGTGTCGAAAAGCTTTACGTAATCGCAGACGTTCACGGGAGAGGGTTGGCGTGAGTGAATTGATCTCGAGCCTGGATGCGCATCGGTATTTGCGCGCGACGATGACGGCCAGCAGCTCTCAGACGGGATGGCGTTCCCTGCTCTTGCGAGCGTATGACGATCCACCTGAAGCGGAGTTCACGACGCCCCCCACTACGGATCACCTCATTGTTCTGGTCACCGAAGGCACATGCAATGTCGAGGCGCGGTACCGGGGAAGGTGGCAAACCGCGACTTACAGTGCGGGCAGTCTGGGCATGACAGCTCCGCGAGAGGAGGTTACGCTCCGATGGTGCGGAACGACACGCCATTCAACGCTGCAATTGCATTTACCCGCCGCAACGGTCCGCGCTTCCATGGAGCAGCTGTCGGGGCACAGCTGCGGCGCGGAGATATTACCGAACGGCATTTCGTATGACGATCCACTGATAAGAAGCTTGATCCTTAACCTTGCCGAGGCAATGCGCCGAGGTACCCCATGTCGCGTGTCTGAGCCGATTCCATCTCATTCGCATGTTTAAGCAAGTCTATGGCGAGACGCCCCACAAGTTCCTCACACGGTTGCGCATCGAGGAGGCGTGCCGGCGTTTGATGCGAAGCGCGGAACCCATCTCCTCCATAGCGCTCCATTGTGGTTACACCAACTCGACACACTTTGCAGCGGCCTTTCGCCGGTTGGTCCGCATGACACCCACCGCCTACTGCAGCCGCCGGCGCCGATGGGCCGCGTCCCGCTCGCGAGGCACCCGCAAGGAACTCTCGAGGAAGCGGGGATCCTGACCGGAGCGGCCTGACCGCCGCACCGGCCGAATGAAAGTCGTTGGTTGCCAACTTTGCGATGTATCTGAGCAATTTCACGACTGTGGCACACCTCCCGCCCGATTAGCATTGCAGCTACGAAACGTTCGTGCCTCACCAGGGAGGAAATCATCTTGGTCAAACTGTCGAGAGTTCGCGGGTGACGTCAGGCTTCGTGAATTCGCCGCCGGCGCTCGTAGTCGATCGACCGGTCCTGCGCGACGCGTGCACTCCGGCCGTCACCAGTGCATTCTCGTGCCCGGCTCGGTTACGCGATGCTTGCCGCGAAGAGATTTGCAGACTTGCGCGGATAGTCCGCGAATTGCCCTGCCACGCCTGGCTGCGCGGGGCCGATGGAAGCGTGATCCCTCTAAGTACAAGAGGCGACTGGCAAATCTCGGCACCATTATCTCGCGAACCGACCGTGTCCGCGCCGATCTACGATTACGACGGCTCTGCCATGGCCAGTATTGCTCTGTTTGAAAACGCTGGCCGTGTCGCTGAGCCGACAGAGCACGTCCTCCGCGTGCTCATAAGGTCGACGGCGCGTGCAATGAGTGAGCGCTGGTTCCGCCTCTTTCATCGCCGAGAATGGATCATCGCAGCACTGCGCGAGGATCAGACTCACACATCGATTATTTTGGCAGTCGATCGGAGCCGAAAACTGATCGGCGCGGACCGCGCGGCCCGAGAGTTTCTGGAGAGCACGGGACGACGCTTCGAACCTGGTTTAACCATATCCGAGTTCTTTGGCTGCGATTTTACTCCCGGACGGGGACGGCGCTACTGTGATATAGCATTGCGCCTGCAGAGCTCCGATGCGTCCTTGCCATGGTTAGCGCTAATAACACCACCCGACCTCGGCGCCGTGCAGGGCCGCAGCCGGGAGCGGCTGCAAGTTCACACGCGACCACGCCTGGATGCACTCGACTCTGGAACCATCGCCGCCGAGCAGGAGCAACGCTGCGGACTCCCAGCACGCATGCTGAGGAGCATCGAGGAGTATATCGATGTCCATCTCGAGAAGGAGCTTAGCGTCGAGCAGCTGGCGTCGCACCTCGGAATCTCGCCGTCGTACTTTGCGCGCTCGTTTCGAAGCTCAGTCGGTTTGACGCCCCACGCTTACGTGATGCGCCAACGGCTAGTGCGTGCGCAAGAGTTGCTCGCGAACACAGACCTCCCGCTCATTGACATCGTCCTCGCAACTGGATTCGCCGACCAGAGCCACTTCTCTCGGCGCTTCCACCAGATGACGGGCGTGCCTCCACGCACCTTTCGCCTTCAACATCGATAGCTGAGCACGCGTAAGACCGCACCATCAATCCGGATCTCGAGCGCTTCGGAAGCCGCGCAGCGGCCCTAGCGCGTAGCCCG
>WNFR01003176.1_pt1 | contig 31955 bp, 27 predicted proteins | sample 5400221 | NCBI WGS metagenome assembly WNFR01 (sample SAMN13153357, study PRJNA577476) | soil metagenome | isolation source: 40 cm soil under Madrone tree | place: USA:California | collected 2016-06-14
GATTTGCAGGTGGAAGAAGTCGCTCGAGCCATCTTGAAGATCGAAGGCGTGCAGGAAGTCCACGATGTGCATCTGTGGTCTCTCGGCGGCGCCCACAATGCCCTCAGCCTGCACGCGCGCATCCCCGATATGCACCTCGACGAGTGTGAACGCCTGCTCTCCTCGATTAAGCAAGTAGCCGCAAAGGAATTTGGAGTGGACCACACCACCGTGCAGTTGGAACGCGCTGGCCTGCCCGCACAATCGGGCTACGTCATGCCGGAACCCGCGAAAAACTAGCCTTTACGCCGGCGCTCGAAAAATCACACCACGTTGTTCGTTGAACTGTTGCGTCGCGCCCATATCGAGCGCATCCTGCTTAACCGTACGGCGCAAACCCTCGCTGGTCACGTAGCGCAGCGTGCCGTTTTCCCAGGCGTAGGCTACGGCGAAAAATACCGTTCCGTCCCTTCGCACAAAAACGAATTCATCGTTACTGGGCGGCGCAGGGTTGGCCGTTTCAATTGCAGGCGTCGGTGCCGGCGCAGCCGCTTGCAGGGAGGCTCGGTACCTGCGGCTTCTTTCACGGCTTTCAGCCTCCGCCTCCTCTTGCCGAGTGGCTTCTGCCGCCGAACTCTCCTCTACCGCAGCGCTAGATCCCGGCAGGAAAAATCCGCCATCAAAAAAAGGAAAAAACAGTGGAACCTGCAGCCCACGACGCCGCGAGTCCACCCCACTTGATCCGCATACCGCCGCTTGGTGTACCGCATCGAATCCAAATCCCGGCGCTGAGTTGCAATCCGATCTACGATTAATGTCCTCGTTCTCGAACCGCCTTCGCCGGGTTACCACCGGCTGCGTGCCCCGTGCCATCGGCGTCCCCGTTTTCGGCCGCACCGCTCCGCCCCTCACCACAACTCGTGCCATGGGCATAGCCTGCGTAGTCCCCGCGTGCGGAGCCTGCGTCACCACTCTCGGCGCAACAGCAACGGCATGGGAGACCGGCGGCATCATTCCGTGCCCTTGTGCCTGCGCGCCTACTGGAAGAAAAACCACAACACCTGTGAGGATGATCTGGCGGACCATGGTTCCCACCTAACGGCCCGGTTCCCGAGCCTTGCCCCAACAACCTTGTTCACTTAGAAGGATGCGCCCAGCTCCCCATAGGTTTCAATCCAATTCCTTCCTGGACAGCAAATTCCCGCTCGTCATTTCCCAGAACTCCATTTGCCGCCGAATGGCATCATTTCCGATCCTCTGTTCCCCATTCCTTCCCACTGTGCTATAACCATCGAGCCGTGGAACGCACCGCGAAGGGCGAGCTAGGCCGGGTCCGGGCTGAGCCGGCACAGGCCGCAGTTCAATCCGCTGCGTCTTTAGAGCAGGGCCAGAGTACCGCCGAGCATGCAGAAGACCCTTCACGGTATTGTCCCGTCTGCTGGCAGCGGTTGGAGTCGCGGCGCTGCAAGTTGATCTGTTCCGTCTGCGGCTATTACATGTCCTGCGCGGACTATTATTAGCCGCCCGGCCATTTGACCCCTGCCCGGTCTTCGATTACGATTCATCGCTCAGGGATCATCCTTAAACTTGACATGCTTTACGGCTCCGGCCCGGGTTGCCGCTGGAACCGCTTTCCGACGAGGAGGAAAATAACGTGGCTTTGAAGATGACCAATCGTGAAGTGGATGGCGTGTCCGTGGTGGCACTGGACGGCCGCATTGTGCTCGGCGAAGAAAGCAACGCCCTGCGCGAAAAAGTAAAGAGCTTGATCGCCGAAGGAAAAAAGAAGATTGTCCTCAACATGGACAACGTCACTTTTATCGACAGCGCCGGCCTAGGCACGCTCGTCGCCGCTCATCACAGCGTGAAATCCCAGGGCGCTGCCTTGCGCCTCTGTCACCTCGGCAGCAAGTTCCAGGAAGTGCTGCAAATCACCAAGTTGCTGACGGTATTTGATGTCTACAATTCGGAAGCCGAAGCCGTCTCCAGCTTTTCCAAAGGCGCCGGAGCATAAACGTCCAAGCTAGATGGCAAGTGCCGCACACGCTGCTGTTGCGCGCGTGACCCTTGCCGCGGGGCACCCGCCGCGGAGGCTGCCCTCTGCTTTCATCCTGCTACAACGCCCGCCACGGGGTGGGTTCTTGTCATCCTAATTCCTGGTTTCTAATTTCTAGTTTCTCCCGCCACAATGTTATCTTTTCCTGCAGATTCCCCATGAAACCGAAGCCCAAACTTGTGGCCAAATCCTTCAAAGCCACGCTCGAACGCATACCCTCGAAGCTCAACTGGGTCATTATCCGCATTCCGTTCGATGTCGCTAAAGTGTGGGGAACCCGCGCCAAGGTCCGAGTCAAAGGCGAAATCAATGGCTTCGCGCTGCGCGCTTGGGTCTTCCCCACCAGCAAGGGCTACCAGTGCATGCTCATCAAAAAGAGTTTGCAGGCCGGTGGCAACGCCTCCCCTGGCGACACGGCGCACTTCCGCCTGGTGCCTGACACGGCAAAACCGGTCGCCAGCATCCCTCCGGAACTCCAGCGCATCCTCAACGAAGACCGCTCCTTCCGCCGCTGGTTCGACCATCTGACCTCTTCAATGCGCAAATGGATCTGCAATTGGATCGTCAACGTAAAGAGCCCCGAAGCCCGCCTCCGCCGCGCCGAACAAGTCGCCGAACAATTGTTCTCCACCATGGAAGCCGAGCTCGACCTTCCCCCCATTCTGAAACTCGCCTTCGCCCGCGATCCCCGCGCCTATCAAGGCTGGCAATCCATGACTGTGCTGCAACGCCGCCACTACCTGCTCGGCATCTTCTATTGCCGCACCCCCGAAACCCGTGACCGCCGCATCGCCAAAATGCTAGAAGACGCCCTCGCCCGCCTCGAAGGCAAACCAAGAAGCAAATCAACCCACGCAGAAGTGGCCCACGAAGAACTCTGGTAGTGGCCGGCCCCCACGTGGAGTGCGGCGGCTCGACGCCGCTTTGCTATCTTCTTGCCCGGAAAGCGCACCCCCGGCGCGTGCTCCGTCCTTGCGGGGTCCGCATCTCCGCCCCATCCCGCCAGACGAAGTCGGCGGGTCTTGCGGAACGAGGGCGGCCATCCGCCCGAGAATTAACCACACTGTGCGCAGGGCGATTTCCGCATCCAAACAGGAGTAGGATAGAAGTTGTAAGGGGCGCTACCACTAGCAGTTGCTTCAGATTCGGAATACCTTCGGGCCACTCTTCAGGAAGCCACTCTACCGCTAGGGCCATTTTCTTTTACCCAGCGCTCCCCAACAGCAGTTGGGAGTGGAAGGCGCATTTAAACGGGCCAAAGGCTTGTTCGGCGTTACAGAGCCGGGCAGGTGAAGTATGCACGGCTACAGCACAGACTCGAGCGAAAGGAGGATCGTTCCTCTTCTGCTTGCGTTACTGGCGATTGCTCTGGCGTGGGCCACTTCGAGATTTCTCGCTGCCGCGCACCTCTCGGTTCCTTGGTGGGTGGACGCTCCTTCCAGCTTGGGTTTCTACGGAGCGCTCTACGCGCTCTTCGACAGATATCTCTGGCGGAACCGCTTCGTGCACAAGCTAGGGCTAGCCAGAATCCCGAACCTCACGGGACGCTGGCGCGGTCACCTAGTCACCTCTTTTGACGGCCATGCGAAGCAGTACAATCTGGTGATCCATATCTTCCAGAGCTGGACGCAAGTCGTCATTTACCTTGCTACCGCCACGTCCATATCACGCAGTTGCGCGGCAGTGATTCAAGTGGACGACCCGGAAGGCGTCTCGGTGGTCTATCAGTATGAGAATCAGCCACTCGCAAACGCGACGAGAACGATGCACATGCACTGCGGCACGGCGATGCTAAGAATCTCGAACGGCAGTTGTCTGGCCGGAGATTATTATGCGGGTCGCGACCGGCGAACCTTCGGCCGGATTTGCTGCAAGAGGGTATAGCGATGCGCGTTTGATTGACTTAGTCGTCGGAGCGGCGCCAGGGTTGTTTTTGCTGGGAAGTAGCGGCTGGCGGGGCGGCCGGTGGCGTTGCAGGCTGGGCTTGCGCCGAAGACGCCGCAGACTGCACGTTAACAAAACTCTTGGTGTTGGTTTGAGGGTCGTCCAGCGTGGTGGCGTGCTCGAGGACGCGGCGGGCGTATTCGGCGACGGTCTTGACGCCGGCGGCATACGCGGTACTCGGATTCTTGACGCCGCCGTTATAGGCGCCAATGGCTTTGTCGACGTCGCCGCCAAAATGATCGAGTAGGCCGCGAAGCAGCAAGCCGGCATAGGTAGTGAGCACGGCATCATCGACGGAATTGAGATTCAGCTCGCGAGGAGGCCGCAAGCGCGCCGGCAGCTGGCTGTAGTCGCGTTTGTCTTTCAGGTAAAGCTGATGGGCGGCGCGAAGAGTTTCGCGCGTGATTTGCCAGGTGCCCATGGCGTAGTCACTGACCATGACGCGCTTGCGGCCGCGGCGAAGAACGATGTCGTCGCGCTGCGCGCGCTTCTTCCAGACGGCGTGCTCAAGATCGCCGTTGACGTCCATGTAATCGTTCTCCATGGCGCCGACGCCGAGGAAGTAGTCGAGCGGAAGCGAATAAAATTGTGCGACATCAAGGATGTCGGCGGCGAGCTGGGAGGCCTGCTCCCGCGTTAGCGGATGAGGAGCGGATTCGCTGCCATAGAGCACGCGGAGGTCGGTTTGCGATTTGAAGACCAGAAACCGGGCCAGCGCGGGAAGAAGCTGGAAAGAATTGAGGGATTCCAGCTTCTGCAACGAAGGGACGCCATACGCAACGTCGAACATGCGGCTTTGCTGCTGGTAGTAGGCGAAGTCTTTTTCCGACCAAGTATTCAGGTCGTAGCTGGAAATAAGGTTGCGGCCTTCGAGCTGCGCAAGGTAGGGCATGGCGGTAAGCAGATCGTTATCGCACACCACGAAGATTTCGTAGGATGGGCCTTTGGCGGTATCGACGGCCGTGAGCAGGATGCGCGACGTATCGTTGCCCTCTCGGGCTTCCCGTCCGCGCAGATATTCAAAATGGAGGAAGGCTTCGAGCTGGTCATGAAAGGTGGCCACTTTCGCGGAAGCTACGCCAGGCGAGAACGACAGAACCAATTGATGGCCTTGAATCTTGGGCGCGGGAAGAGCGGGGTAGCGCGGGGCCTGCAGCTCCAAGGTCCAGAGCAGACCGCCGAGATAGGCAAAGGCCGCGATGGCCAACAATGCAGCAGTTAGGCGCAGGAGCCTTCTGACGAGCCTTCGGAAGAATGCTTTGACGGACATTGTTCCCGCCTCCTTTCTTGTTAGATGACGGGCCTTGGCCTTTGTGCTATTGCGAGTGCGATTTGTCTTCCGAGGCATATAGGGTGCAACCGAGCTGCCGTCCGGCGTGCGACCTCTAGATAACAGAAAACGCACGACTTACGAAGAACGACGGCAAGCAGCTGGGGACGGAAACTGTGGGTGGGTGTGTTCAGGCTAACACGATCTGCAAGGGACAGGAAGTGCGGAAATTGGTGCGCGAGCGGAGGCGCTTCGGACCGCGCCGGACCGAGTGGGACGCAATTCGGACCCGTAGAGCGCGGGGGCAGGGCAACACCTGCCCGTTTTCTGGACTTTGCGCCAGTTACGACTGCCGGAGCCGAGGAGTAAATTCGAGCTGTCCCAGTCCAAGGTGAGACCATGAACGAAATGTCCGCTTGGATACAAAGCAATTGGTATGCGCTCGGAAACCTCTTCATTGAAGGGGCCTTTTTGGCCGCAGTTGTCTGGTTTGGGCGCAGAATTCTGCGAGCATTACGGGCGTCACAAGAACAGGTTGGGGCGCTGCTGAAGATGTCGGTTACCGGTGCGATCTCGGAGCGGCAGTCATCGAGTGGTATACCCGAGCGATCCTTCGCCAGTGCCAGTCCGTATTGGCTTACACCGCCGGAAGTACCTACTGCGGCTCCGCTCGAGGAACCCCACGAAAGTCGGCCAAGCCTGTCGCACCGAGCGATCATATGGCTGAAGACGCCAATGAAGAGGACAGAGGTCGCCCCGTGGCGAAAAGCGATCAAATGGCTCCAGGCGCCCGCCAGAAGCTAATTTGGGTCGCAGGCGTTGGTCAGCAGGAAAGCCTGTCACTTAAGGTGTGACGCGGAGCATCACCACGCCGTGTGAGGGGACCTTGGCGCTGAACGTCCCCGTGAATTTGCCGAGGTCTTTTTTGGCCCAGAGGTCGCGGACTGCGGCGGCGAGATGCGCGGGATAGCCGAGGTCTTCCCATGAAAGGGAGATGTCGGCATCCGAGGCGCCGCGATTGAGAAGCGCGACGGCGCGACTGCCGTCTTTCATTTGTTTGCCCCAAACTTCGGAGTCGCCATTCTTGCGGACGCGGCGGCCCTCCATCCCCAGCGGATCCTGATCGATAGCGATGACTTCCTTGTTGGTGAGGATTTCCTTGATCTCCGCCGACATGTTTTTCAAATCGTTTCCGGCCATAAGCGGAGCCGCGAGCATGCACCAGAGACTGAAGTGCGAGCGGTATTCGGCGGTGGTCATGCCGCCGTTGCCGACTTCGAGCATGTCGGGATCATTCCAGTGGCCGGGGCTGGCGTAAGTTTCCAAGCCGACTTGCAAATCCAGAATCTGCGTCCAACTCAACTGGTCTTTTTTGCAATTCCAACAATCGGAGATGTCGCCGGTGGTGCGCCAGAGATTGCCGACATCGCGCGCCCACAGCCAAGGCTTGTTGCTGCCCCATTCGCAGAGGCTGAAAACGATGGGGCGGCCGGCGGCTTCGAGCGCATCGCGCATGGTGGAGTAGGCGGCTTGGGCGTTTTCCGTGCCGGTGTTGCACCAATCGTATTTTAGGTAATCGACGCCCCACGCGGCGTACTGCAGAGCGTCCTGGTATTCGTGGCCGCGGCTGCCGGGGCGTCCGGCGCAAGTTTTTGTGCCGGCGTCGGAATAGATGCCGAATTTTAGGCCCTTCGAATGGACGTAGTCGGCAAGAGCTTTGATACCGGAGGGGAAAGTTTTCGTGTCGGCGATGATGTTTCCGGCAGCGTCGCGGTTGAGTTGCCAGCAATCGTCAATGACAACGTATTGGTAGCCGGCGTCCTTCATGCTGCTGCTAACGAGAGCGTCGGCGGCGGACTTGACGAGATCCTCGTTGACGTTGCAGGCGAAGCGATTCCAACTGTTCCAGCCCATGGGAGGAGTGAGAGCCAGACCGTTTTCCAGGGCGCGCCCGGGCGAAACGGAAACCAGAAGCGAGAGAAACAAAAGCAAGATCAACCAGCGCAATTCCCTCAAGCGAGCACTCATAAGTTCTCCGACTCCTTTCCTGTCGTTTTTTCAAGAGACTCATTTTTCAAGAACTCTGGCGAATCTCGTTCCGCGCTTGTTGGGGTGAACACACCACTGCGTGCGGACGGAGAACCGCGTGAAGAACGAGACTTCTACGCAGTCGCAGTGGCTGCCATCGGGGCCGCTTCGGCAGTGTAGACGATGACGGCCTTCTTGCCGCCTTTCGCGGCGGTGGCGTGGATGGAAGCGAGATTGATGCCTTTGGCCGCGAGTTTATCGAGGACGAGGGCCAGCGCGCCGGGCTTGTTGGGCAACTCGTGCAGTTCCGCGAGCGTTTCCTGGTACGCGACGCGGGCGGAGTCGAGAGCCTTCTTGGCGCGGCGGGGATCGTCAACCAGGAGTTGCACGACACCGCCAGTGCCCTGAGATGTTCCCAGGAGGGAAAGAATATTTACCTTAGCGCTCCCGAGAGTCCTTACGATTTCTGCAACTGCACCGGGATGATTGTCAATGGAGACGGTGAATTGTTTCGTTTTAGCCATGCGGCACCTCCTGCCGTTTGGGATTATACGCCCAGACGAGCCGAGCGGAAGAGATGCGGCGGATTCCGGCGGGCAAAGGAATGAACAAGAGCAAGCCCCACCCATCGAGCCCAATGGATGGAGCTGTCTCATTCGAATCAGCTGCTTTGTATTCCGCCAGTTGAAGCTCTTAACGCAAGTTGAAGTAAGCCTCAGGGCTTGGCAGCCGCGGCCTTCCCGGCCAGGGCCGCAGTGATCGCCGAGCCAATGGGTGTTCCCCAGCCCGTGCAGGCATCCCACCCGGGCCCGGCCGCGAAGGAGCCGTTGTTGCCATTGGTGATGTCGTGGAAGGTGCCCTTAACCGGCGCCACTTGCAAGTACACCAGCGAGGACATCGCGCCTGCGCGCTTGCCGAGGACCTGGTTGATGCAGGCGGTAAGGCCGGCCCAGAGAGGAGCAACGGCGCTGGTGCCTCCGATAACGGAGGCTTGTCCATCCACGTAGACGTCGTAGCCGGAAACCGGGTCAGCATCTCCCGAGACATCGGGGACGCCGCGGCCAACGAAATTGCCGGGGTTCAGGGAGGCGGGAACATTGGCAGAGGCTTGGTAAGCGGGCTTGGCGAAAAAGTCGCTTACGCCTCCACCGGTCGAGCCTTCCTGATTTGCGATTTCGTTCCAGACAACCTCATTGCCGTAGTTGCCGATAGCGGCGGAGAGCTTCGTGCCGCCACAGGCGAGGGCAAAGGGACTGGAAGCCGGGAAGTCCACATGCTGCAAGCCGTCGGAAAGGCCGTCGGTCGAGCCGTTGTCGCCAGAGGCAACGCAGACGGTAAGGCCGAGGGTTGCTGCGTCTTCAAGGAGCTTGTTGAACTCGGTGAGGGATTGTTGTGTCCATGACGACTCGGGGCCACCCCAACTGATGGAGATCACCGAGGGGTTGTAGCGGGTGTCGTGAACGGCGGCGGCAATGGCATCGTAGAAGCCCTGGTCGGTGTTGGGGGCGAAATAAACGGCGAGCGTCGATTTGGGCGCGACGGCACCGGCGACTTCGATGTCCAGCATAACCTCGCCGTCAGGTCCACCGGGATCCCCGGTGGGTTTGTTATGGCCGTGGTCGACGGAGATGGCTACAACTTTAGGCGGGGTCATCTTCAAAGTGGATTTGAAGTAGCTTTTGACGTCGCGCGCGCGGAATCCTCCGCCCAGTTCGATGATGGCAATGCACTGGCCAGAGCCATCCGCACCTGCGGGGAAGTCATAGAGCTGGGCAACTTGCACCGGGGTGAAGGTGCCGGCGGGCTGTTGCTGCTGTGCGCGTGCACGTGGGGTCATGGGGGAGTGGTGGATGCGAAAATGGGGCTTTGCTTGCGGACGGTCGTCGAGACCAAGGACGGCGGTGACGATGCCATCCAGTTCCGAGGGAATGTGAATGGGGCCGCTGCGGCCGCGGTACGGCCCGCTGGGAGACTCGTAATTCAATAACTCGATGTCAAAGGCTTTCCGGAAGTCCGCTACCGTGCCCGCTAGCATTACCGAACCCTTCGCCTGGTGGGTATCGGAGATGCTCAGTCCGTACTCGTGAGCAAACTCTTCCACCTTTCCTATGTCTTCTTCCAAAGCTCCCCGCTGCGCCAGGAACTGTTCGCGCGTTAGATGCTGTCTTTCCGCAGCGCGCTTTTGCAACAAGGATTCCACGGCAGCTTTTTCGCCGTCAGTGGCCTTGGTGTTGCGCGCCTTGGCGTCTTCCGCTTGTACCCGTGAACGCAAGAGCACCGTGACTTGAAGACTTTCATCGGGATTGGCCGAGCCAATCGCTTTAGCACCGGAAGCAACTACTCTTTCACTTCCCTTGAGGGGGACGTGTTCTCTGTAATTTGCCATAGGCTCCTTTCGATTCCGGGGGCAGGAATGGAAAGGGAGAGTTAGACAGGTGAGAAGGGGATGGGATCGGCGAATCTCTTGGGCTCAAGAAAAACGAGGCCCGGGCCTTCTGTCCCGTGGGTTTTGTACCCCGGAATTTCAGGAAAGGGACGGTAGCAAAGCGAAGGTATGTTGTCAAAGTAAATTTACCAGAGATTAGCAGTTGGCGCATTTCACAAGTTCAAGAATGTAAATATCGAGATCCATGCTGAATCATTCTGAGACGAACGACATTTTAAAGAATCGGGACAGGGCTCAATATTTTGATAAATATCGTTTTGAGAAGATTCCTCGGGACATCCCGCGTTAGGAATGAAAAACGCTTCATTCTTCGCGAAGCGCTTTCAGCGGGTCGATTTGAACCGATCTACGCGCCGGCACGTAACAGGCGAGCATGGCCACCGCTGCCAGCAGCAAAGGCGCGCCGACGAGCAGACGCGGATCGTTCGTGCCGACCTTAAGGGCGTCGACAAACATATTCGCGAGCGCAGAAACTATTTTCGCAAGCCCGATCGCGCCCAAAAATCCGAGAACCGTTCCAGCGGCAACCAGGGCCGCGCCTTCGCGCAGCACTAGCCCCAGTACCTGCGCCCTGCTGGCACCTAGGGCTGTGCGGATGGCGATCTCCTTGCGTCTTTGGGCAACCGAGTAAGCGGTGATCCCCGCGAGCCCAATGGCGGCCAACACCAAGCCAAAGACTCCCATTCCACCGTACGTTTGGACAGAAAACCGCATCGCAGACTGGCTGCGGTCAAGGTAAGCGTCAAGAGTTTGCATATTAAGAATGTTCAGATCGGGATCGATGAGAGCGATTTCGTTCCGAATCGCGCTCAGCGCATCCTTTCCCGCATCCGACCGCACCAGAATGGTGATGCCGCCGGCCGGGGGCCGCGCAAAATTGCGCGGAGTCAGAGGCAAGTAAATGATGGGTTGGCTGAATCCCAGCACATCCTTCAGGTCGCGCACCAGGCCGACCACTTCATAGGACTGCTGGTCATCCCTAACGCGCTTGCCGAGGGCATTTCCATTTCCGAAAAATCCGCGTGCGGCGCTCTCATTGAGTATGGCGGGCAAAGTCTGCGAGCCGTCTGCCTGCCTTCGTTGATCCGGTTCCGCGAACTCCCGGCCGGCCAGCATCGGCTCGCTAAGCGTGGCAAAGTAGCCCGCGCCCACGGTTTCCTCGATGACGGGCCTCAGTACCTGCGAGGATCCCGGCGAATCTTCCGCAGACAGTTGGGTGGGTTCAACCTCGCTCGTAAAGGGCGGGTGCGCCGCCAGGGCGATGCTACGCACCGGGCTGGTTGTTTGGAGCCGACCGGGAAGTTTCTCGAACAGAGCTTGCGCTTTTTCGGGCGCGGAGCCGTCACGCACCGGATCGAGGGAAAAGAGAACCATCGCGTTTGCGTCGAATTTGGTTTGGATGTTACTTTGCTTGCTAATTCCCATCACCAGGAACCCTGTCAATAGCAGCAGCATGAGCGATGCCGCGACCTGGGCCACCATCAGCAAGTTGCGGAGACCAAAGCGCCGGTAACCGGGTAACTGAAGCGCCGAGCCCTCTTTGAGAGCCGGGGTCAGATCGGCTCTCGTGGCTTGCAGGGCGGGCGCCAAGCTGAATCCGACGCCGCACAAGATCGCGAGGCCAAAGGCGAAGACGCCTGCATGCCAATCCAAATAGAAATCGGATTCTTGGGGCACGATCATGGGCGGGGTGAAGTGCGAGTTCAAGACCCCCAGACCGTACGCGAGAGCGAATCCTGCAATCCCGCCCAGCAGCGAAAGCAAAGTGCCTTCGCTCATCATCTGCCGGACCAGCCGGAAACGGCTGGCGCCGACCGCCAGGCGAATGGCCAACTCTTTTCGGCGATTAGCGCCGCGCGCGATCAGCATGTTGGCCAGATTCATACACGCCAGGGTGATAACCAGGCCCATCAGCGCGACCAAGAATCCGATTAACGCGGGCTTCACTTTCCTGGGTATCGGTATGCTGGTGCCAGCTGGAAGCAAGGTGACGCGTCTGCCTTTGTCACTGCGCGCAGACGAGGAAGAACCCTCCTCGTCGAGACGACGAGTGACCGAGTCGAGACCCGCTTCTGCAGAGTCAATCGTGATGCCGGGCGCCAGACACATCATTGCGAGGAACTCCTTGGCGCTGCGTTGATGCAGCACGTCGTTGGCGAGCTCCGGAGCAAGAGCGGCGGGGACGGTGATAGGAACGAACAGCTCGGAAGGGTTGATGGAAAGGGCGCCATTGAAATCCTTGGGCGCGATTCCCACGATGGTCGCTATTTGCCCATTCAGGCGAAGCGTTTGCCCGATGGCGTCGGGAGAGGAATTGAGGCGATTCCGCCAGAAGCGTTCGCTAATCACCACAACGGGCGCATCACCGGGCTTGTCAAGTTCGGGGCTGAGCACTCGTCCAAGCCGGGGTTGAACACCCAGCACGGAAAAATAATCGGGTGACACAAGCTGCCCAAAGACGCGCTGCGGTTTGGAATTCAGAGCGCCCTGGAACGTGACATTAAATGGAACGCCGGTCTCGAAGGCAGCGACTCCGGTGAAAAGGCTCTTTTGCTCCCGAAACTGTTCGATGTAGTAGTACGACACAGCGGCGAGATCACCATCCGCCGACTGTTGAAGCATCACCAACTTTTTGGCATTCGCCGCGGCCGGGAGATCCCGAAATAACACCGCCCATTTCGAGCTGTAAACGTTGGTTGTCAGCCCAATTCCGAGTCCCATGGAAATGATGCCGACCAGCGCGAATCCGGGTGACTTGATCAGCGCTCGCCACGCATACCGCATATCGCCGCGCATTTCGCTAAGGTATTCGAGCGGGACGCGCATGGCGATGTCCGCGATTAACCGGATCAGGCCCCCGGCTCCATGCCTTTTGGCAATCTCTTCGACGACATCTTCCCCGAGTTGCATCACCTCTGGGCCATAAACCAATTTGAATTCGTGAGGAAAAGCTTGCGCTAGCCGCCGGTAGATCCACAAAGCGAAATTCATTCGGTCACCATTCCTTGTTTCACTCGAATTGTACGAACCAATTCCTGCAGGCGCTCACATTCGGCGTCGAGCACACGCCGGCCGAGGGCCGTCAGGCGATAGTAGCGGCGTCGCGCGTCGTCCAATTCCGGGGCGGGGCGGTCGTCGGATTCCTCGATCAGTTCCGCTTCGATTAGGCGCTTGATCGATCCATACAAGGTCGCCGGCCACAACCGCACTTTTCCGGTGGTGCGATTGAGAACTTCCTGCATGATTCCGTAACCGTGCTGCTCTCCGCCCGCAAGCGATAACAGGATGTGAAACCACTGGGTCTTCAGCGGAATAAACCCTTTGGGATCAATTTCAGTCATGTTGATATCTATATCACGCGATATCTATATTCGTCAATAGGGAAGAATCTGGTGAAGTATGTCAGTTTGACAAACTGGCCCCCTACCGTTGGGGGCTCTTCAAATTTGTTGGCGCATCCATCGGCCGCGCTTGAAGAGCGCGACGCTGGCGGCGGCAATGAAGCCTTCAGCGATGACGATGGACCAGAAGACGCCGCTGGAGTGCATACGGGCGGGAATCGCCAGGAAGTAGGCCAGAGGAATTTCCAGGAGCCAGAAGCCGAAGAAATTCACAATGGTGGGCGTGACGCAAGCAGGAAGCGGCCAGCGGGACGACCAGCGGATCGCTGGTGAAGAGATGAATGACCGGTTCGGCGAAGATCACGAAGAACAAGCCGATGAGACCGAGAAAGATCATGTTGTAAAGGCCAGTGCGCCAGACGGAAGTTTCCGCACGCTGGGGCTGCTTGGCGCCAAGGTTTTGGCCAACGAGGGTGGCGGCGGCGTTGCTGAGACCCCAGCTCGGCATGAGGACGAAGATAAGAATGCGGATGGCGATGGTGTAGCCGGCGAGCGCGGCGGAGCCGAAGATGCTGACGATGCGCACGAGGCCGATCCAACTGGTATGCGCGATGAGGAATTGCAGGATGCCAGTGAGCGAGACACGCAAGAGACGAAGCAAGACAGTGAAGTTGAGATGAATCTGGCTGCGCAAGATGCGGATGCGCTCCGTGCCGCGGAGGAGACGATAAAACTGGTAGAGCACGCCGATGCTGCGTCCGGTGAGCGTAGCGAGAGCCGCACCGGTAACGCCAAGCTTGGGGAATGGTCCCCAACCGAAAATGAGGCAAGGATCGAGGACGAGATTGATGATGTTGGAGACCCAGAGCAAGCGCATGGCAATGGCGGCGTCACCGGCGCCGCGGAAGATGGCGTTGTTGAGAAAGAGCATCATGATCGCAGCGCTGCCGCCAAGGGTGATGCGTGCATAACCGGAGCCGACGGCAACAACCTGCGGGGAAGCACCCATCAGGCGAAGCAAATCCGGCCCGTAAAAGAAGCAGGGAATGCCGACGAGCGCGGAGATTGCGAGGCCGATGGCGATAGCTTGAACGCCGGCAACGGCGGCGCCGGCGGGATCTTTTTCGCCGATGCGGCGAGCGACCATGGCGGTGGTGGAAAGGCTGAGGCCGAAGCCGATAGCCATAACGAGGCTGAGGAGCGATTCAGTGAGGCCGACGGTAGCGATGGAGTCCGCGCCGAGACGACCGACCCAGAAAACGTCGACGACAGCGAAAAGAGATTCCAGCACCATTTCCATGACCATGGGAATGGCGAGCAGGAGAATGGCGCGATTGAGATTGCCGGTGGTGAAGTCCTGGTGCGAGCCGCGGAGAGCTTCGCGGATGGAGCTCCAAAACGCGGGCGGCGGCGCGGTAACAGCAGTTTGTTCCAATGACATAGAGACCTTTACGATCTGCGTGAGCGCTTCCCAGGATACAGATGCCCTGACGCGGTTGCGGAAATTAAGCAGTAGAAACGGGAGAGAAGATCAGATCCGCGCTGGCGGCGGATTAGATGAGTACAGCGATTTGCGGGACGAACATGAGCGTTGTCCTTGGCGCCGTCTTTGTGTGTCGACTGCGCCCGATGTCCGAATTTCGACGGACATTAACTTGAACGACGAGATTGTACCTTGAACGGGTGCCCTGAAGCTATAGGAATTAGCGGCGTCCAGGCCGCTATTCTTCACGCAGGGTCTTTGCCGGGTCGATCCTTGCAATTCTGAGCGCAGGCACAGTTGTCGCGAGGAGGGCTACCAAAGAGAGTGTCAGGACGACGACCAAGATGGTCGGCAGGTCGTACACATCCACGCCATAGAGAACGCTGCGCATGGCCCGGAGCGCGCCAGCGGAGAGGATCAGTCCTAGAACCAATCCAAGAGCTGCGGCACCAACTCCGGACCTGCCAACGTGGATCATGACCTTTTGGAGCGTCGAGCCGAGAGCGATGCGGATGCCGATCTCGCGCGTTCTTTGCGCAACCATGTTCGCCACCAGCCCAAAAATGCCGACCGCGCTCAGTAAAAGGGCGAGCGATGCCATCGCAGCCAGCAGCGCAACCTCGATCCTTTGTGTCGCGAGCGTCGCAGCCATAAGATCCTTCATGTCGTAGAAGCCGGAAAAAGGCAGAGTAGGATCGGCGCTGGCCAAAGCACTCTGCATCTGAGCGGTCAAACCCGCCACTGGGCCGGCGGTGCGGACAATCCAGCTTGGCTGGAACCAGGCGTGCACGACGGAGAGGGATTTGCCATCGGTGATTTGCGCAGCGGGGAGATAGATGGCCTCTTCGCGCGTTAGCGGCGCCGACCCCGCGTTCAATTTGGAGGCGGAGGACAGGACGGTATCGGCTACGACTCCCACGATCAACTTATTCTTGTTGGCTTGGTTGAGAAACGGCAACAGCAGGGAGCGTCCCACGGGATTCGTCCCGTAGAAGAACTTGTGCGCGAATGCCTGGTTGATGATAACGACAGGCTGCGCATCCGGAGTGTCCGAATCGGCGAAGGCTCGGCCCGCAAGTACGGGAATTTGCAAAGTGTCGAAATATCCCGGGGTGACGTACACCTCGTTTGTTGTAACTTCCTGGCCGGCCTCCTTGCCGTCACTGAGGATGACTCCCGAAAGCAGGGCGCGCTCGTAGGGCAAGGACAATCCGACAGCGGCGTTCCGCACGCCGGGAATCTTCCGCATGGCAGCCAGACTGGCATCGAGCAGCTTTCGGAAAGTTGCAGACTCGTAGTAGCGGACATGATCGAGAGAGGCTTTAGCAGTCATCACGCCGTTGGGGTTAAAGCCTGGAGGCATGGTTTCCAAGTGGACGAGGGTGCGGAGCAGCAGCCCGGAGGCGGCTAAGAGCACGACAGTAAGCGCAACTTCTCCGGCAATCAATCCTTGCCGAAGGCGAACCTTGCCCCCGCCGATGACGCCGCGGCTTGCAAAAGAAGACCGCAAGTCGACTTTCCTAGTGGTAAGGGCAGGCAACATGCCGAAGAAGATGCTGGTCAACAAAGAGAGGAAAAGCGTGAAAGCCAGGACGCGGCCGTCGAGGGGCACATTCGCAACAGGCAGAAAATGTTCGGGCAGAAGCAACAATAGACTGCGGAGTGCAAGGAAACCCAGGCCCAAAGCGGCGGTTGCCCCCAAGAGGGCGAGCAGAAGGTTTTCAATCCAAAGCTGCCTCTGAATCTGCCAGCCAGATGCGCCCAGCGCTACGCGGGTCGCTATCTCAGCGGTGCGGCGCAGCATCCGGACCAGAGTCAACCCGGCGAGATTCGCGCAGGCAATCAGCAAAATGAATCCCGCCGCCAGCATTAGAGCCAGGACCTGGGGTTGCAAAGTATCCGTTTCACCTTTTTGCAGCGGCACCGAGTAGTAGGTGATGTTCGCGCCAGGATTGCTCTCGACAAAATGCTGCACCCGGAGGCTCCGGAACCACGCGCGATTCATTTCGGCATCTGCCTGTTGCCAACTTGCGCCGTCTCGCAACCGTGTGATTGCTTGAAAGTTTGTTCCCACGCCCTCGCCATCGCGGCTTGGCTGGAGGGCAATATATAGATCGGCGTTCAAAGGAGTGGTTGCGCTCTCTGGAAGCACACCAATAATCGTGTACGGCTCGCCCTTCAGCAGCATGGCTTGTCCCAGGGCATTGGGACTTGCGCCAAAAACCGTGCGCCACAAGGAGTAACTTAGGATGGCTGTTTTGGGCCCGCGCGGACGATCCTCGTCCTCCGAGAAATTGCGCCCAAGAACCGGATGGAGCGCCAACGCGTCGAAATAGTGTGCCGAAACGCGTCCCGCTTGAAGATATTGCACCTGGGACCCCGCTTGAAGATTCATCCCGGAGGTCCTTCCGTGGGAAACAGCGGAAATCAGAGAGGGCGCGTTGTCGCGCAGCAGCTCCCATTGTTCGCCGTCTATATTCCTTCGCATGTCGTAGGAATCGGGTCCCGTGGTTCTGGCATAGATTGCTCCCATGCGTTCCGGCCGAGCGTAGGGAAGATCTTTCAGCAGGAGCGCATTCACAATCGAAAAAATCGCAGTGTTTGCACCAATCGAAAGCGCAAGAGTGAGAATTACGGTAACGGTGAAGCCAGGGTTGCGCGCCAACATCCGCGCGCCAAAGCGAACGTCCCGGCCGAGGCGATCCAACCATAGCCAGGGGCCGGATTCGTAAAAGCGTTCTTCGGCTTGCATGATGTTGCCAAAGGAACGACGCGCGGCGGCCCGGGCGTCCTCTTCCGTCAACCCCTGCTCGCGCAAGCGCTCGCTCTCCTGCTGTAGGTGTGCTTCGATTTCAGCGGTGAAGTCGTTTACCTTTCGCTTGCGTCGAAACATCGCAGTAGTCCTCCCTTCAAAAGCCTTATTGCCGCATTACCGCCGCGATTCCGGCGGCACCAAGTTGTTCGCGCGGTAGTAGACGACCAGCTGGCCGAAGTGTTCGGTGCTGTGCTCGATGGCGGTGATCCAGATATAGGAGTTATGGACGACGTGCTTCCCAGTTTCCCACCCGAATGGGGTCGTTTTGTCCAGACCGGCATCGCCTTGCTGTTTGATCACCGCCGCCCCGTCGGCGACGGCCTGCTCAATGAGTTTCACGACGTCGGCTTTTGTCTTGTAAGCGTCCCGGGACGGATTGTGCTTATCCTTGCCAAAGTCGGGGCCAAGGTTCAATCCGGAAACCCTGCTGATGAGATCGTAATCGACAGCAGCGACGTGCAGAAGGTTTTCGGCAAAGGTGCGCTGGTCTTTCTGCACTTTGAAATCGTACTTGTCTTCGGGGAAATCCCTAGCCATGGCGATCAGCTTATTGCCAATCTGGTTCCACCACTCGAGCGTCTCGTCTGCCCGGGAACGCGCAGTGGGCGGGGCCTGACTCTGCGTCTGGCCTTGATTGCAAAGACTCGTTCCGGCGACGGCAAGCAGCGCGACCGCAGCGAGTGCAAGCCCGGACCACTTCGAAGACTGCTTGGTCATAAATTCCTCCTGCGGGTTGGCGGTCAATTTGACTTTCCCCGGCTGGCTGGCGGCACAATTCCGTTCATGCGCAGATATTCCACCATCTGCCCGTAGTGATCATAGGCGTGGGCAACGCCAAACTCAGCCAAGTGCAGGCGCGTCGACTTGCTGTTCCCCGCGGTCTGCAGCATGTTCTCCGCTGTCAACGTAGCAGCGGCTTTGTGACCCAAGGCAAAAGAATCCTTTAGGAGCTTGATGACGTCGGCTTTGCTCTTTAAGTCCGGAGGACCATTCCCATCCTTTATGCTCTCGGGCACCTTATCGCCGGTAAGCGGCGACCAAATAAAATAGTTGGAAGAGGCGACATGCTTGACCTGCACGGCAAACGTGCGCACACCCTGGTACTCGCTCCCTGGAATGTTCAAGCTGGCAGGAGAGAAGTTGAACTTATCTTCCGGCATGACTTCCGCGGCTTCCACAATCTGCTTTTCGACCGTGCTGATCTCGCGATCCACGATGGAAGCTACACTTGGCGAAGATTGCTGCGACTGTTGTGCCGGAAGCGTACTCGCGCCTGCGGCGCTCCGTATGCGTTTTCCCGAGGAGGCCACGGTAAAGATGAGAACTACCGGCAGCAAAAAGATCCGTATTTGTTTCATTGGAGACTCTCCTGGCTTGCGTCCGAACATGGCCTCGCTTCTCTGCCATCGTGGCTTGAACTATTGGTGTCTCAGCGCGACCATCGGGTCAACACGCATGGCTCGCCGCGCCGGAATGTAACATGCGAATAGAGCAACGACGACGAGGAGAACCGCAACTCCCGCAAAGGTCAGAGGATCTGTCGGCTTCACGCCGTAAAGCAGTCCTGCCATTAAGTGCGAAACGATAAGGGCGCCGACAAGCCCAACTGCAGCACCAGCGACGGCGAATGCCAATCCTTGACGTACAACGATGCGCAGTATGTTCCGCCGTTGCGCACCCAGCGCGATGCGAATTCCGATCTCGTGAGTGCGCGCGCTTACGATGTAGGAAATCACTCCGTAAATTCCAAGTCCAGCGAGCAGCAAAGCGGTCAGAGCGAACAACGCAACTATTTCCATCGAGAAGCGCCTCTCGGCGAGCGACGCGGATACAGTCTCGTTGAGCGTCCGTGCGCTGGAAACGGGAAGCGTCGGATCGACGGATTGCACTTGTTCGCGCACCTCATTTGGAATCGCAGCAGCGTCCAAATTTCCTCGCAGAAATATCGCCAGGCGTTTTCCTCCGGTCTGATACAAGTCTAGATAGATTTTGGGAACGCCCGCTTCCGCCAGCGATTCTGTCCTGGCGTTGGCGATCAGGCCGACTACGGTAATCCAGGGCGAATTCGCTTTGGTTTTCCTGAAACGCTTGCCGATAGGATTTTGGTTTGGCCAGTACGTCCGCGCGAAGGCTTCATTGACCACCGCGACTTGCGGCGCCGTATCATTGTCCGATTCGTCAAACGAGCGACCGCGCAGCAAAGGTATTTTCAGCAAGTGAAAATAATCCGGCGTAACGCTGGACCGTTCTGCGACCGCGGGCTCGCCGCTCCGGATGTCGCGCCCCTCGACAGTGAATAAGAACTGGCCCTCGGATATGAGTTTTAGATCCCGCAGACTCTCGTCTAATGGAATAGACGCGGTATCTCCGAGGGCTGCTTCTTCGACTTTCGGCAGCGCTCTACTGCGGCGAAGTAATTCACGAAAGAACGGCGCCTCCTGCGCAGGGGTTAGGTAGGTGTCGGTTTTCGGATCATTGGGATCAGGCAGCCTTGTGCGGACGGTCATTACATTTTGCGGAGTGAATCCGAGCTGCACATTCACTAGGTCCCGGAAACTGCGCAGCAGAAGACCGGCAGCAGCCATCAGCACCAACGAGAGCGCAAATTCGATTACCACCAGAACGCGGCGAGTCCGCGCTTGCTCCCCGGAACCGGTCGAGCCGCGCCCTTCCTGTTTAAGCATATGAGTCAGATCAAGGCGATCCGCTTGTAAAGCGGGCACCAAGCCGAAAATCGCGCCAGTGACAACGGAGGCGCCGAGAGCGAAAAACAAAACGGGCGAGTTAATCGAAATTTCATTGAGCCGCGGCAGGCTGGCGGGCAGGAGCCGCAGCAAAAATCCTTTAGTGCAGAAAAGAATCGCCAAGCCGGCGATTCCGCCGAGCAGGGAGAGCAGCACGCTCTCCGTCAGTAGCTGTGACACCAGCCGCTTCCGCGCGGCCCCGAGCGCCTGGCGAAGGGCCATTTCGCGCCCTCTTGCGCTGGCGCGCGCGAGCAGCAGATTCGCGACGTTCACGCAACCGATCAGCAGCACCAATCCCACGGCGCCAAGGAGCAGAATCAGCGATCGCCGATTATTGCCGACTACTCTTTCCTTGAGCGGCAGCAAGCGCACAGTCCACGCGCTCTGCTTCGGATAATCGTCCGGGAATTCCTTCTGCAAAGCCGCGACAAGCGCGTCCAAGCGGCTTTGCGCCGCCGCAATGGTCAATCCAGGCTTCAATCGGGCGACGGCTGTCGGGAGGTTTCTCCCGCTACGCAGCGGGTGATCAGACATAGGCGGGCCGTAAAAACTAGTCGCGATCCAGGCCTCTATGTTCCTTTCTTCCGTGGTTCGCCCCGGCGCGTCGAAACCCTTTGGCATGACGCCAACGATGCGGTACAGGTCGGTATCGAGCCGGATGCTGCGGTCCAAAATATGCGCGTCGCCTCCGAACGCCCGCTTCCAAAGACCGTCGCTAATGAGCACTTCCAGCACAAAGCCGGGCGAGTGATCCTCGGGATTGAAGGCGCGGCCCAATTGCGGCTTGACGCCCAGCAGCGCGAAATAATTCGGCGCGACGATAAGCAAGCGGACGCGCGCCGGTTGAGATGAGCCGGTGAGATTATTTTCGTCGAACCACGTCGGCGAAACGTATTCGAAAATTCCTGAGCGATGGAGATCCTGCCACTCGGGCTCGGACATTCCCGCATCCTGCGCGCCGACGCCGGGTAGATCATCCTGGATACTTACGAGCTGCTCCGGTTGTGGATACGGCAGAGGATGCCACAGCGTGGCGTCCACTACGCTGAAAATGGCCGTTGTGGCTCCGATGCCTAAGGCAATGGTTGAGACCGCAATGGCGGTGAAGCCGGGAGACTTGCGCAGCATACGCAGACCGTAGCGGACGTCCTGCCACAAGTCCTCCCACCAAAGCCAGAGGCCGGATTCGTAGAAGCGTTCTTCGGCTTGCATGAGGTTGCCGAAAGAGCGGCGCGCGGCTGGCCGGGCATCTTCTTCGCTCAGCCCCTGCTCGCGCAAGCGCTCTATCTCGAGCTGGAGGTGAGCCTCGATTTCGGAGGTGAAGTCGTCGAGTTTGCGTTTGCGCCCGAACATGGCTTCAGCTTGCCCCTTGCGCTCCTAGAATCCGCGCGATGGCTCCCGTCAATCGCTTCCACTTATTGGTTTCTTTGACCAGTTGTCTGCGGCCGGCTGCCGTCAGCGAATAGAACCGCGCCTTGCGGTTGTTTGAAGAAATTCCCCACTTGGCGGAAATCCAGCCGCGCTCTTCCAGGCGCTGGAGTGCGGGATAGAGAGCGCCATGCTCGACGAGCAACTCTTTTTCCGACGTTTCCTGGATGGCGCGGGCGATCCCTTGCCCATGCTGGGAGCCAAAGATCAGCGTGCGGAGGATCAGCAGATCCAGGGTGCCCTGGAGCAATTCGAGGCGTTCTTTGGTTTCTTGGGTAGACATATAACCTGAGTATGGAAACGTTTGGGTAAGATGTCAACCCAAAATATCAACGCGAAGGATCGAGGAGTTCCCTACGCGGCAGCGATGCGCCGGATTAAGTCTTCTTGCTCGGATTGGGATTCGGCGCCGATGGTGAAAGCGTCAAGCAGATTGAGGCCCAGTGCGAAATTGAGGGCTTCGTCCTGGCGGTGGCGAAGGTCGCCCTGGCCGAAAATCTTCATGCCAATGATGCCCTTGCCGGCGGCGCGCATTTCACGCATGACGCTGACAACGGTAGTGGGGTCGGAGTCCATATAGGAGCCGATGGGATTGATGCGCACGAGATGAACCTCGACCCAGGGAGATTTTGTGGCGGCGCGAAGCGCTTCGATGCTGTGGCAGGAGCAGCCATGAGCGCGAATAATGCCTTTTTCCTTGGCTTCGGAGAGGACCTCCATCACGCCTTTGAAGCGCTCAGTCCAATCACCCTCTGTAAGGCAATGCATCAGGCAGATATCGATATGATCGGTGCCCAGCTCGCGGCGGAAGCGATCGAGATCGTCACGGGCGGTAGCAGCGTCGCGCGCCCAGGTCTTGGTGAGGATGGTGACTTTATCGCGGGGGACGTGTTTGAGGGCTTCCGCAACGTGCGGGTGGCTGCCGTAAGAATCGGCGGAGTCGAAGAAGCGCAGGCCGTGGTCGTAGCCGTTGAGGAGCAAGTCGGAGAGCCCCTTAAGGCCGAGAGCAGTCTGATGTGAATGATGGCCGACGCCGACGGTGCCGGTACCCATGGCCAGGCGGCTGGTCTGGATGCCGGTTTTGCCAAGAGTGACAGTGTCCGAGGCGCTGAATTTCCGCGGAAGCGCAGGAAAAGGAAAGGCTCGGCGCGCGAAGGTGGAACCACCTATAGAGAGTGCGCCAGCGGCGCAAGTCACGCGGTGGAGGAATTCACGGCGTTTCATGGGGCCTCCCGTTTGCGGCGTTCCGAGCGTGCTACTTATAAGTCATGGACGCACGAAACGGGATTGGGTTATCCGCCCCGTCTAGAGCACTGGACGAGGAACTTCGTAGTAAAGGAAATGCACGCCCACGCCCAATTTGTCATTCGTGGCGCCCAGGGACTCGACATGTGCGACGCGGCCTGTGAAACACCACTCCGTTACATCGTCTCCCACCGCTTCTCCCAGCACTTCCCGAGGCATTTTCAAATGCACCCGAATCAAGACTCCCTTGGGCAATTTCTGTTCCGTCGCGAAATAAACGCCGTGGCTGCAAATGTTCATGGCATTGGCCGACTGATCCGAATCCCCATTATTTCCATTGTTCTCTACGGCGTGGAACTTCAAGGGGACTTTCATGATCAAACGGCGGGTAGAGCGGCGTTCGGAATCCAACATTGGTATCCTTTGGACCCGGGTGGGAACGGGGTTGAGTTTGGGGCGGGCGCAAGCTAGTTTTACGAATGTGGCCTCGTCGGGTCAAGTAATTTCTATCCTTGGAATCCGCCCCCTAAGAACAGCATTGGCCTTAGCAAGTGGAGCATTTAGGCATGGTCGGGTGTTGCGTCCGGCGATCATCATGCCGATGTCTCTCCTTGACAATCTACCTATGCAAGCGTATGTATATGTCGAATGTCTAGGAGGCGCGATGCCGATTGAAAAATCGGATTTGCTGCAGGGCACGCTGGACATGTTGATCCTGAAAATCGTCGAGCTTGGGCCGGTGCACGGTTATGGCATTTCACAGCGGATCCGGCAAATCTCCAAGGAAGTGCTGCAAGTCCAGCAAGGGTCGCTGTACCCTGCGCTGCATCGGCTGGAAAAACGCGGGTGGCTCGCCTCGGAGTGGGGCGAGTCCGACAACGGCAGACAGGCCAAGTTCTACAAATTGTCAGTGAAGGGCCGCAAGCAACTGGCGAGTGAGGAATCGAACTGGCACCGCCTGGCGGGAGCCGTGGGCCACATTCTGCAGACAGCCGAATAGGAGTTCGCCGTGAACTGGTGGAAATCACTTTTTGGCAAAGGCGCTCTCGACGCGCAACTGGATAAGGAGCTTCGCTTTCATATCGAAAAGCTGACCAATGACAACATCGCCGAGGGGATGACACCCGAAGAGGCTCGAAGGCGGGCGGTAGTGGAATTCGGCGGGCGTGAACAAGTTAAAGAGGAAGTCCGCGAAGTCTACCGCATCCGGTACCTGGACGTCACTGTGGCCAATATCAAATCCGCCTTTCGCTTCATCCGTAAATCCCCAACCTTCTCTGCCACCGTCATGCTCACCTTGGCCCTTGCCATTGGCGCAAACAGTGCCGTCTTCTCCGCTATCGATGCCATCCTCCTCAAGCCCCTCCCGTTCCCAGACGCCGATCAGCTTATGCGCGTCGACCAATACAATCCGAAAACTTCCAGCCCACTCCATTTGGTTGCTCCGGTTCGTCTTGAAGACTGGAATCGCCTCAATTCCACCTTCCAGGCGCTCACCGGCTATTACAGCGAGGATGTTTCCGAGTCCACCGGCGCTTTGCCGGAAAGGGTAACTCGGGCGTGGGTCTCCCCCCGTTTCTTTCAAGTCTGGGCTGTTGCCCCCGTGTTGGGCCGCGAATTTACGCCCGACGAGGAGACTCTCAACGGACCTGCCGCTGTCCTCATTAGCGATCGCTTCTGGCGTCGTCGCTTCAACGCCGATTCCAACATCGTGGGCAAAAATCTGCGCCTTGATGGTCATCTAACTCCCATCGTGGGCGTAATGCCGCCCTCTTTCCTCTTTCCCAATCGCGAGGCCAATTTGTGGTGTCCTATTCCTGCCGGCCTTTCTTACGGTCCGCCCCGCGAAAACAACTGGTTCAAAGTCATCGGACGCCTCAAACCCGGCGTCACGGTTGCACAAGCCCGCGCCAATCTCGCCACGGTGCAGGCCCAGCTCGGCCACCAGTTTCCCAAAACCGACGCGCAGCTCTCCGTCGGCGTGGAACCTCTCAAGGAAACCACCATCGGCGATTCGCGCCGCTCCCTCTGGCTGCTCTTTGGGTCCGTCACTCTGCTGCTGTTCATCGCGTGTACCAACATTGTGGCTCTGCTCCTGTCTCGCTCGGCTCAGCGTCAGCACGAAATCTCCGTGCGCTTCTCCTTGGGTGCTCCTCGCGGCGCACTCATCGCTCAACTGCTCACCGAGACTTTTTTCCTGGCCCTCATCGGCTCTGGCCTCGGTTTGTTTCTCGCGGCGGCAGCGTCCGACATCTTCCGCTCCCTGGCCGCGCAGCTTCCCCGCGTCGAAGAAATCCATCTCGACCTTCGCATCGTCCTCTATTCTTTGGCGTGCTCGGTGGTGGTCACTGTTCTCTGCGGATTGGTTCCCGCCGTTCGCGGCACGCGCCGCAATCTCTCAGCCTCGCTTGCGCAATCCGGCCGCTCGCAAGTCTCGGGACGAAATCCGCTGCAGTGGCTGCTGGTCGGAATCCAGGTCGCTCTGGCCGTCACCCTGCTCGCCGGCGCAGGACTGCTTCTCCGCAGCTTTCAACAACTTGGCCGCGTCAGCCCCGGCTTTGAAGCCACCCGCATTCTCACCTTCGAGCTCAGCATGAACTGGGGCGAAACCGGCGACATGAAAAAATTGCGTCAGTTCACCGACCGCATTCTCGAAACGCTGCGCGCGACGCCCGGCGCCGAAGCCGCGGCTATCTCCGTCGGCGTTCCCGGAGTTCCCTTCCGCTATCAGACCGAACTCAAGCTTATCGAAGGCCGCGCCGACACGGAGCCCAAAATCGTCGCCGAGAACCGCTTCGTCTCCGCGAGCTACTTCGCTACTATGCGCGTCCCGCTGCTCGCCGGCGAAGTCTGCCGCGAAACCGACGGCCCGCCCTCCGTCGTTGTGAATCGATCCTTCGCCGACGCCTATTTCCCCGACTCTTCCGCCATCGGCCATCATTTGCAAGCCCTGAATCTGGGCTATTCCGGTCCGGCCGAGATCGTTGGTATTTCCGGCGACGCCCGCGAAACCGGTCTCGACCGTCTCCCCGTTCCCACCGCCTACTGGTGCGCTCCCATCGCTGAGCCCGGCACTTTCTTCCTGGTCCGAACCCGCAACGCTCCCATGACCATGGCCGAAACCATCCGCCACCAAATCCACGACGTCGACCCGCAGCGTTCCGTCTACGACTTCGCTCCCCTCGAGCAGCGCTTCTCAGATGCCCTTGCAGAAAATCGCCTCCGCACGATCTTGCTGACGTTCTTTGCGGTTACGGCTCTTTCCTTGGCTTCTATCGGCTTGTACGGAACGCTCAGCTACAATGTCAACGTCCGCCAACGCGAAGTCGGCCTGCGCCTGGCCCTCGGCGCTCGGCGCAGTCAAATCGTCACGCAATTCCTCTGGCAAGGTCTCGTCGTGTGCATCGCAGGCTGCCTCGCAGGCTGGGCCCTCGCAACCGCGTCCACGCGTCTTCTTGCCGGCTTGCTTTACGGCGTCTCGCCCTCGGACGTCCCCACGCTATCCGCAGTTATTCTCCTGGTCCTGGCTGTCGCCGCAGCCGCCTCCTTCGTCCCCGCCATCCGCGCCGCGCGGACGGAACCCATGCAAGTTTTGCGCGAAGAATAACCGCGCAGGCGGGCATTGCTTACGCGCGGTGCCAGCGCTTCCCCTCAAATTCGCTGAGTGGTATCCTCGCGGCGACTGACATTAATAGAAAAACCTTCAGGGAATTATCGACCTGTTACCGCAATGTCTCTAAAACTCCGTCGCCGAGGTGCAAAATGAAAATAGAAAATCATGCCGATGGGTCATTCGAAAAGCGTTTGACCCGGCGCAAGTTTGTGGGCCAGGGTGCGGCGATGGCGATGACTTTTTCGATCGTGCCGCGCCATGTGCTGGGCGGGCCGGGATTTGTGCCGCCGAGTGACAAAGTAAACATTGCGTTCATCGGCGTGGGCTCGCAAGGCTTGCGCGTGATGCTGCACTTCTTGAAGGAGCCGGACGTGCAAGGAGTGGCGGTCTGCGACCCAAACAAGAGCAGCGCGGATCACCCGCAATGGGATACTCACGAATTCTGCAAGTCGGTGCGCAGCCTGCTTGGTGTGGACGCGGGGTGGGATTGGCTGAGCCCGGATCTGCCGATTCAGCTGACGCATTCGTTGCGAGTGACCAGCGGCGTAGCGGGACGCGAGCCGTGCCAGCAGATGGTGAACGCGTATTACGGAGCGCAGAAGACGTCAGGGAAATACAGCGGTTGCGCGGCCTATAGCGATTACCGCGAACTGCTCGAGAAACAAAAAGGCGTGGATGCGGTAGTGGTGTGCACGACGGACAATCTGCACGCGGCGGTGTCCGCGGCGGCGATGAAGAAGGGCAAACATGTCTTCTGCCAAAAGCCGCTGACGCACACCATTTATGAGGCGAGGCGGCTGGCGGAAATCGCGCGCTCGACGGGCGTAGCAACACAAATTGCCGTGGGCAACCAAGCGTCGGAAGCGACACGCTTATTGTGCGAATGGATTTGGGACGGGGCCATCGGGCCGGTGCGTGAAGTGCACAACTGGTCGAGCCGACCATACTGGCCACAAGGCATTGAACGGCCGAAGGAAGCACAACCCGTGCCGGATGGATTGGATTGGGACCTATGGCTCGGTCCTGCGGCAGAACGTCCCTTCCACCATGCCTACGTGCCATTTGTATGGCGGGGATGGGGCGACTTTGGGTGCGGTGCGCTGGGGGACATGGGTTCGTACAGTTACGATACGATTTTCCGCGTGCTAAAGCTGGAGGCGCCGGTGAGCTTGGAGGCCAGTTCGAGCGAGCGCTTTGAGGAAACCTACCCGCTGGCTTCGATTGTGCGATACAACTTCGCCGCGCGCGGCGACATGCCCGCGGTGAAATTCACGTGGTATGACGGCGGCTTGAAACCGCCACGCCCGGAGGAGTTGGAAGAGAATCGGCCTATGAAGATTGTGGAAGAAGAAGAGGACGAAGGGCTGTTGTTCGTGGGAGACCGCGGCAAGATTTTGTGCGGATTCAACGGGTCGCACCCGAGATTCGTTCCGCAGACAAAGATGGAGGCCTACAAACCGCCGCCGCAGACTTTGCCGCGTTCGCCGGGCAATGAACGGGAATGGCTGGATGCCTGCAAGGGAGGCAAGGTCAAGCCAGGAGGAAACTTTGAGTTTTCCGGAATGGTCACGGAGACGCTGCTTCTGGGCAACGTTGCTGTGCGCGCTGGGCAAAAGCTGAACTGGGATCGTACCAATCTGAAGGTGCTCAACTCAGAAGCTGCACAGAAACTGGTGGCTCCAGAACGCCGCAAGGGTTGGGAGCTATAGCAGGGCAGCAATCAGGCGAAGAGAAGATTTTTGGGAATGTGGCGAGTTTTTTCGGGGCGGTCGTGATGGGCCCACCAGTCGCGCCAGGCGTCTGGATGTCTGCCGAACGAGGCGCCGGTGATGACTTGCAATGAAGCATAGACCAAGTTTTGGGTCTCGGCGTCGAGAGAATCGTCATCGAGAAGATTCAAGAGCTGTGGAACGGCGGTGAGGCGCTGCTCTCCGGTAAGCATGCCCGAACGCGCGATGTTGACGGCGGCGCGTTCACGAACCTGTTTCGCCGGATCGTGAGCCAGGATGGAAACAAGCGGGTCGATAGACTCGGCGGTGCCCAGCATGGCCAATCCTTCGACGGCCCAAAAGCGCGTTTGCAGATTTGAATCACGAGAATAGCGCAGCAGCGTGGCCAATACCGTGGCCGGCTCGACGCCGCGATTGCCGAGAGCTCCCAGTCTCCAGAGCGCAAGATAGCGGCTGTCGGGATCGTTGTGAATTTGATTGAGAAGTTTTGAAAGGCTCTGCGGCGACTTCATCAGGTTGTTGGCGACGAGATCGATTTCGACAGCGGCGACGCGAACGCGAGGATCGTTGGAGTCCAGCGCCGCGAGCACGAGATGGAAAAGCTGTTCGGTGTCTTCCAGGTGGCCGCGCCAAGAATCCAGATTTTTGTGGATCAAGCCGAGAGACTGGTCGGGGTGTTCTATGGCTAGCTTGAGAAGGCGCTCGGCTTGCTGTTGGGGCGCCAAGTGGCTGATGGCTTCGACGTCGGCGTCAGTGGCCCCGGGGTTGGAAGCAGGAACCAGGGCAGGTGGCTTTTGTCCGATGGATGCCAACAATTGCGTGTCGCTCAACCAATTCGGCCCAGAATTTTTGAGGCGCGCGACTTCGTAACCGGCTACGGTGGAAACAGCAGCGAGCACGACCAGGACTGAGACGTGACGGGGCAGGCGTTTCCGAGCAACCGATTTACGAAGAATGGCCCGCTCCATAAGTGGGCTGGGCGGAGGTGCCTCCGAGATGCCTTTGGTCGTGTCGTTCATGGGTCGCGCCGTCTTCGGCCTACGCTAATGGGCAAGTTAAGTTGGAGGAACTCCGCCAACAATGGTACGCGCGGCCAGCGAGCGGTCTTTTTGCGGGCAACCCTTGTAATTTCAATGCGATTGGAGCATTTACTGGTACGCGACGGGCGAGCGAATCCCGTACGGAAGAACAGGCGTGCAAGTGGCGGTGTTGGGTCTCGAATGACGCAGTTGATCCGCAGAATCATCCGCAGACAAACACTGTGCCTCATAAATCATTGGTGGCGTAAAAAGGGGTGTCCTGGAGATGCACCCGGCGCGCAAACGCCGCGCCCCGTAGAACCATCCGGGATACAAAAGGCATACTTTGCCGGAGGTGGAGGGTCTGCTAGAATAAGGAGCTTGGTTTAGCGGCATTTCGAGCGGGAATCCCAAGCCCAAATAAAACTGAAGCGGGAAGAATATGGCAATGAAGTGTGAATTCTGCGGCAAAGGGCCGCATTACGGAAACGTGGTGAGCCACGCGAACAACACGCGGCGGCGCCGGTGGAATCCTAACTTGAAGCGCTTGCGAGCGGTGGTGGCGGGCGTGCGGAAGCAAGTCCGCGTTTGTACGGCGTGCATCCGCGCCGGCAAAGTAAAGAAAGCCGCCTGAGCTTCCAACCTTGAATCTGACCGTTGCAAACCTGCGATCCGTGGGGCCCCCGATGAAATACTCAAAGGGAGCGAAGCGCGCTGCAGCATGGCTACCTTTGGCGGCCATGGCGTTCGCCGCCGCCGTGGGCTGCAACAAGCAAGTACAGCATGCGCCCGATGTGTGGGCGGTGGTAAATGGGAAAGAGATCAAGCGGGAAGAGGTCGACAAGTATTATCGGACGCAGGTAAACCCGGAGGGGCAAGAGCCTGCGCTGGAAGAATCGCTGTCCAAGAAGTTGAACGTGCTCGACGAACTGATCTACAACGAGATTCTGCTCGAAAAGGCCAAGAAGTTGAACCTCGAGGCCAGCGACGGCGAAGTCGAAGACAAATTCACGGAGATGAAGAGCCCCTACACCGAAGACGAATTTCAGCGGCGGCTGAGCGAAACAACAGATCCGCAACCGCAAGAACGACGACGCCACCAACGAAGCCGAAGCCCAGCGCAAGGTAAAGATGCTGATGGACCGCCTGAATAGCGGCGCGGACTTTGCGCAATTGGCGATGGATTATTCCGAAGACTTGAATACCGCGGGAACGGGCGGAGATCTGGGCTACGTTCCGGAATCGGCGCTGAACCAGTCCGACCCAGCGCTGAAGAAGACGGTGGTTGGAATGAAACCGGGACAGGTCAGCCCACCGATTCAATTGAAAGAAGGCTACCGAATCCTCAAGCTGATCACGCGCGAGTCACCTGGGTTGCGCGGCATCAGTGACCCGCAGGTGCAACAAACCATTCGCGATACGCTGCGCAACCGCAAGGAACAATTGCTGCGCCTCGCGTATTTGGCTATCGCGCGTGACGGGGCGCGCGTGACAAATTTCCTGGCCGAGCAGGTGATCGAAGCGGCGGGCAAGTTACCAGACGCGGCGAAAACCACCATGCCGCAAAAGTCCATCGGGCATTAATCCTGGATCTTAAGATATCGAGCCCAATAGTGTTGGTGTTTCGTGATTCGTGCGCGGTGCGAATGCAGCCCTATATTTGTCGTCCTTCCTTTATCCGTTAACTCCCTTACGTTTGGTTCAAGGCGGAGCAGTCGGTCTACGCGACTACGCAGAGAACTTCGCCAGCGTTTACCGGCTGGCCTTCCTGGGCCAGGATGCGCTCGACGGTGCCGCTCTTGGGCGAGCGGATTTCGTTTTGCATCTTCATGGCTTCGACAACGAGCAGACCTTGGCCGGCCTCGACGTGCTCTCCGGCCTTGACCAGCAGACGCACGACTTTACCTGGCATGGGTGCAACGATTTGCTGGCGGCCTTCGGCTTCGACACTACTGTGGCGGCGTCCGCTCCATGCGCGTGGATCAATGACTTCGGCGATGAATTCGCGCGTTCCAGTGTGAAGCTGCAATTTGCCATCTGGGGAAAGCGTCACAGTGATTTCGAAGGATTGGCCGTCAAGCAAGATAGAGAGCGTATTGGGAGAGACCTCGGCGGCGTCGACTGCCACAACCAGACCATCCAGCGTGACGCGCCAGCCGGAAGCATTCCGTTCAAGTTCAACAAGGCGCTTTTTTTCCTCGGAGGTGGAAGACGAGAGTTTGACTTCGTACCTCATGGCAGGCGGTCCAGTTGCTCGCGGCGGCCTTCTTGCTTCCAGCGGGAAGGCTGTTCGGTGGCGGAAACGGACAGGGAGGAATGTCTGTCAGACTGGTTTGCTTGCCAGATGGCAGCGGCGATGGCGGCCGCATCGGAAGCTGGGCTTGCGGTCTGAAGCTCGCCGGCAGGAGATGCGGGGGGAAGCGGACGGCGCAGCAATTCGTCCAGCCACTTGGTATGGACCTCACCGCGGAGAAAATCTGGTTCAACCAAAATGCGGCGGAAAAGCCCGACGTTGGTCTTGATGCCAGTGATGGCGTATTCGTCGAGGGCGCGGCGAAGGCGGGCAATGGCTTCCTCACGGCTATTGCCCCAGGCAATGAGCTTGCTGAGAAGCGGGTCGTAATCGTTGGGCACGGTCCAGCCCTCGTAGACGCCTTCATCAAGGCGAATCCCCGGGCCGGAGGGGACATGGCGCGAAAGAATTTTTCCGGGCGAGGGAAAGAAATTGTTCTCAGGATCTTCGGCGTAAAGGCGAACTTCCATGGCGTGGCCGCGCGGCGTGATGGACTCCCATGCGAAGGGTAAGCGGTGGCC
>WNFR01001597.1_pt1 | contig 31948 bp, 15 predicted proteins | sample 5400221 | NCBI WGS metagenome assembly WNFR01 (sample SAMN13153357, study PRJNA577476) | soil metagenome | isolation source: 40 cm soil under Madrone tree | place: USA:California | collected 2016-06-14
TTGATATCACGATGCACTACCCCTGCTCGATGTGCGGCCACTAGAGCTGAAGCTAGCTGGATGGCTATGTCGAGTGATTCACCCAGGTCGAAACGCGAACGCGACACACTCTGTCGCAGTGTCTCGCCTTCGATGTACTCTGTCGCGATGAAGCGTGATGAGTCAGATTCGCCAATCTCATAGACAGTTAGGATGCTCGGATGATTCAATGCTGAGGCGGCATGCGCCTCCTGCTCAAAGCGTCGCAACCGCTCCACGTCTGTCGTGAAGCAGGCGGGCAGCAACTTGAGAGCAACCTTGCGATGCAGCTTTCTGTCCTGCGCGAGATAGACCTCTCCCATCCCGCCCTCTCCCAACAGGCGAATGATTTCGTAGTGACCGATCTGCTGGCCACCGGCTAATCTGGACTGATCCTCCGCGAGCATCTCAGCCGCCGCCTCAAACGCCTGCCGCTCAATGAAGCTCTCCGCTTGTTCGTGTGAAGCGATCAAAGATTCAATCTCGTTTCGAAGCGACTCATCACCACCGCATGCGCTATTCAAGAACTTAGCGCGCTCTACATCCTCATGTTCCAGTGCCGCCAGAAACAGTTCATCGATCTGTCGCCAACGTTCGGGATTCATGGCCAATCTCTCTTTGCAGCCAGGATTTGGCCGTCTTCCTGCTCGCATCGCCATTTGCCGGAAGTCGCAACGGCACGCCGATCATGTTCCACAACATCTCACCGGAAGTTCTCCACAAGAATGATGTCGCTTTCGTTCTGGTCCACCTGCGCGTAGAGGATCGATCTTTGATCGGGTGAAATCGCTAAACCCGACCGCTCTCGAGCTGCCGTTTTCTCCATCGCCGTGATTCGTTTCACCTGCCCTGTGGCAAAACTGAAAAATTCGAGGATCGGGTGTGACCTCACCTCTGCGTTGACGAAGTATATGCCGCTGTCTACCACTGCCCAATAGCCCCAATACCCCGCTTTAGGCTGATCGAGCACTTGTGTCTCATCTCCGCCATTCACCGGAACCCTCCAGATTCCTGACCCATCAACGCTTTTGGCATAGTAAACGAACCTGCCATCGGGAGATTCGAAGGCTGCGAACCCCCCGTTCTTCGTCACCTGCACCGCCTCGCCTCCTTCAGCTTGTACTTTCCAGACCTGATTCTCTCCGCTCCGATTGGAAGCGAAATAGATCCATCGTCCATCTCTCGACCAGCTCGGCACCACATCGTCTGACGTCCCAGTAGTGATGCGGCGAGGGCTACTTCCTTCGGCGCTCATCACGTAAATCTCAGAGTGGGTTTCCATGCGAGAATCGAATGCTATCTGTCGTCCATCCGGAGACCAGCGTGGTGTTCCTGAGTGGCGGTCCAGGGAAGTCAGTTTCAGTGGATTTCTGCCATCGCTATCGCACACCCAGATCTCTGGGTTTGGGTTTCCACTCCACCCAGCCTGAAAGACGACTCTTTTGCCGTCCGGGGAAAATTGAGGGCCCGATTGTGTCACCGTCGAGGCGAGCAATTTAGTTGGCGGCGTGCCCTTGCCCTCCGGCTTTGATATATCAACCTTCCAGATGTTCTCGGAGTAGAATCCCTGCACGTATGCCAACTGCCCCCGGCGAGAGATAGTTGGGCAACAGCTATTATTTCCCGCTAGTGGCAACCGTTCGGGCGTGCCGCCAGTAATCGGAATCCGCCACAAGCCAAACTCTCCTCCGGGATACGAAGTGAACACAATCTCACGCCCATCCGGGGTCCAGGCTAACCCACCAATTTCGCGATTGTTGAAAGTGAGGCGTCTGGGCTCACCGCCACCAACCGGCACCAGGTAAATATCAGATACGTTTGCGCTGCTCATCCGACTAAAGGCGAGGGTTTGACCATCGGGAGAGAAGGCGACCCACCCGTCACCGAGGTAATGCTGAGGCGGCGAGGTGATCTGACGCCTTTCGAGACTCTCGACCGTGAGCAGCCAGATGCCACAGGGGTTTTGGTGTGAGCTTCTGTCCTGGTATGCCAGATATTTCCCATCCGGCGACCATGCCACCCCTCCACAATCCGGTGAGAATAATTTGCGCTCGGTGCCGCCCAAAGCGGGAATGATGAAAATCCCCTTCTCGCTTTCAGAGAAGCGCGAAAAAGCGATGTAGCGGCCATCGGGGGACCATGTGGGGCTGAAATCGAAGCCTGGATTGGTGGTAAGCCGGAGCGGTTCTCCGGCGTCAATCAGTTTGACGTAGATATCGCCGTTATCATTCGATATACCACCCCAGGAAAAAGCTATTTGGTTGCCGTCCGGCGAAAAGGCAGGGAAGCCCTTACCACCAGGAAGCGTGGTGATTGGAACTACTTTCATCGGAGGCGGCGAGGATCCAGAAGCAAACCGCATCAATCCTTCAAAGGAGACTCGTGACGAGTAGAACCCGACTACTACAGCAGCAACTAAAATCAATGCAGCACTCAGCCAGACCAGCCGACTTGCCCACCACCTTGGCTGTGAATGGGCTGACCATTCTGCCGCGCTAAGCCTTCCTTCGCCGTTTAAGTTTGGTTGCTGAGAATGATCGAGCTTCGCTTCAAAATCTAACTCCTCTTTAAGTCTCTTCAGATCGATCAGCAAATCCCTGGCCGTCTGATAGCGTTCCTCCCGATCTTTTTGTAATGCTTTCGCGATGATCCGCTGCAACTCTGCCGGTGCTTCAGTCCAGAATTGTGCGAGAGGTGAGGGTTCGTGCTCCAGAATCGAGACGATCACATCACCTGTCGTTGCCCCTTCGAACGGAGCCCGACCAGCCGCCATCTCGTAGAGCACCACACCTAAACTCCAGATGTCAGTGCGAGCATCCACCGCCAGTCCCCTCGCCTGCTCAGGTGACATGTAACTCGATGTACCCAACACCACTCCGGTGTCCGTCTTCACTCGCACTCTGGTGCTGGCCGCTGGTTCAGCAACCGGTTGCTCGATCAGCTTGGCAATGCCGAAGTCCAGCACCTTCACAATCCCGTCCTCACGCACCATCAGGTTCTCAGGCTTGATATCGCGATGAACTACCCCTGCGCGATGTGCGGCGACTAAAGCTGACGCTATCTGGATGGCGATGTCGAGTGATTCACTTAGGGCGAGATCTGAACGCGACACCCTCTGTCGCAGTGTCTCACCATCGACGTACTCTGTCGCGATGAAGCGTGATGAGTCGGCTTCACCAATCTCATAGACGGTCAGAATGTTCGGATGATTCAGTGCTGAGGCGGCATGCGCTTCCTGCTCGAAACGCCGTAATCGCTCAGCGTCTGTCGTGAAGCAGGCAGGCAGCAACTTGAGAGCGATCCTGCGATGCAGCTTTCTGTCCTGCGCGACATAGACCTCTCCCATCCCACCCTCTCCAAGCAGGCGGATGATTTCGTAGTGACCGATCTGCTGGCCAGCGGCTAACCTGTCTTGATCTTCCACCAGCATCGGTGCCGCCGCTTCAAACGCCTGTCGCTCGATGAAGGTACCCGCCTGCTCGTGTGAAGCGATTAGCGATTCAACCTCTTTCCGAAGCGACCCATCACCGCCACACGCCTCATCCAGGAACACAGCGCGCTCTTCATCATCGTGCTCCAGTGCCGCCAGAAACAGTTCATCGATTTGTTGCCAACGTTCAGGATTCATGGCCGTTCTCCCTTTGCAGCCAGGCTTTGGCCCTCTTCGAGCTCCACCACCGTCATGGGTGTCACCTTCAACGAATCATCGAGTGCGTCAACTCCACACCTCGCTCCTGCGACGATACTGCGGCGCCGTTCAGCGATACCGTGAGCGCGCCGCCCCTCGCTTCGCACGAGTGCGCGCGTAATCAACAAGGGATGCGGCGCATCAACAGTGCCACCTGCTCTCCTCGGCTCCAGCCGATGAGCAGTTGATTTAGATCTTGTGACGAGGATGAGGGCGTCGTCGTCTACAACCCCCTGAACTGCGGCTGGATCACCATGGACTACGCAATATCATACACCCAACAAGCCCTTTCTGTATGGCCACCAGGACAGCTAATTTTTCGGGTGAAATGTTGTTTTTGGAAGACGAATCTCGCGTTAGAGGGTGAAGGCGGCAATAGAGCTACCCTACATTTCACAAGACCTAAAAGGAGGTCATGATGAAAAACCAAGCATTCAGAACCATTACGTTGTTGAGTCTCTTCTCCATACTAGCGGCCACATCCGCTTACGCCCAATCTGCTGACAGAATCTCGATGAAGATTCCATTCAATTTCATTGCTGGAGAGAAGACTCTCCCGGCGGGCGAATACATTGTGAGGAGCGACTTTCCTTCAAGGGTGACATTGATTCGGACTGCAGACGGTCGCCGCGAACATACGACGATCTTAACCATGCCCGTTCCACCCGAAACGACACCATTTACTGCGAAGCTCGTCTTCCATCGGTATGGTGATCAGTATTTCCTACATCAAGTTTGGACACCGGCGAGTGAACGCGGGGGCCAACTATCTCAGTCGCGCGCCGAACGTGCGAAAGCAAACGAGTTGGCAAGTGGCATATCGAAGCGTCAGTTAGTGACGGTTGTTGGTAAGCAGTGAATACCTGATTAAAATCAACCCAGGCGAAATTGCCGCATACCTGAAATACACCATCCGTGCATTGATCTTCGAAATGCCGATAATGCAACCGAAGTTGCCATACGTTTTCAAGCTCTACTGTAGCTGAAAACGTATGGCAACTGTAGTGACACAAGCTTGATCGAGGAAAGCGATCCGCTCGTTCGACTTTCCAGCTCTGCAAGGAATAGCTCATCGATCTGCTGCCAACGTTCAGGCTTCATTGCTCATCTCGCGGTGCAACCAGGCTTTGGCTGTCTTCCAGTCTCGCGTCACTGTCATGGGTGTGACTTTGAGAACCTCAGCCGTCTCTTCAACGCTCAGTCCGCCGAAGAAGCGTAGTTCAACCACCTGGCTTTTGCGCAGGTCGATAGTTGCGAGTCTCTGCAGCGCATCATCGAGAGCGACCAACTCTGCCGCTCGTTTCTGAGATGGCACTAAAGCTTCGTCCAGCGACATCTTGAGCACACCGCCCCCTCGCTTAGCGCGCGTGTGGCTTCGCGCGTGATCAACAAGGATGCGGCGCATCAACTGTGCCGAGATCGCAAAGAAGTGGGCTCGGTTATGCCACTGTACTTGCTGCTGCTCGATGAGCCGAAGGTATGCTTCATTGATCAGAGCGGTCGTTTGCAGCGTGTGGCCAACACGCTCTCTGCGCATGTAGCGATGGGCCAGCCGGCGCAGCTCCTCATAGACGAGTGGCATCAGGCTGTCGAGTGCCGCCTGATCTCCTCGGCTCCAGTCGATGAGCAGTTGTGTGACTTCTTGTGGCGAACCTGTGGGTGTCGTCATCTGCAACCCCCTTGTGACGACATTTAGTAAAGAGTAGGCTGCGCAAATCATATACCCGCCACGCCATTTCGCATAGACACCTGCGCCGCAAAAAGAGCTCACTATGAAATGATCGGCATATGGAACGTGAAGCGTGTCTCCTCCGGCGACGACTCGACATCGAGCGAGCCTTCGTGGGCGCGAGCGATCTCCAAAGCAATGTAAAGTCCCAGCCCGAGTCCCTGCTGTCTGGGCTCAGTTGAGGCGCGCGAAAACGGCTGGAACAGGCGGTCGACGATGTCGGGCGGGATGGGCTCGCCGAGATTTGCGACGGACAGCTCAAAGCCACTGTCATCGCTACGCGCGCGCACCCAGACCGGACCATCAGGATCGCCGTGGGTGAGAGCGTTCGCGAGCAGGTTGGAAAACATCTGGGCGATGCGTGCGCCGTCGCAGGTTACTAGTCGGCTGATCGTTAGTTCACATCGAATGCTGCGATTCGGCCAGGCGATCCGCGCTTCGGCGACTATCTGTTTTAGGGTCATCTCCAGGCCTGGGTCGACCGTCCGAACCAGGGAAAGCCCTCCGCCAAACCGTCCCCGCGCGAAGTCCATGACGTTATCTATCAACCCTGCCATCCGCACAGCGCTACTCTGGATCATCTTGACGACAGGAGCGGCCTTTTCGCTTAACGGCGTCATGAGCAGCACCTTTGCACCTCCGGCTATTGCGCTTAGCGGGTTGCGAAGATCGTGGCCCAGGACGGCGATGAATTGCTCCCGCAACTGCGCGTTATGTCGTTCGGCCTGGAGGGCTGCCTCACCGAGCTTCAATCGCTCTTGCGTGTCGAGGTGAAAGGCGATTAGATCTGCGAACAGCTTGAACATGCCGACCGTCTCAGGGGTGTTCAGCCTGGCCGGCTTAGGGTCTAAAGCACACAAGGTGCCGAAGAACCGACCGTCAGGACGAAATATCGGCACCGAGATATAGCTTTGAAACCCGTACACCTTCGGCGTTGGATGGTTGCAGAAGGCCTCGTCCCCCGCGGCATGATCGATGGCGACCGGCAGGCCACTATCGCGGACCTCGGAACAAATGGTGGTCTCCACCAGGAGTTCGCCGCCCGGCTGTAGGCCGAACGCTATCTCATCGCGCACTGCACAGGCGATCCAGCGATTCTCGGTCACTCGCGCCACCGCAGCGAAGCCAAGTCCCGTCGTACGGCACACGACCTCAAGGATTCTCGGTATGGCTTCGATCCTGGAGATGGCTTCCAGATCGTCAGCAAAGGGGGTCTCCATGAATAGCTCTCTCCGATCACAATGCAGTACGTCATACTTTAATTGGGAGCCCAAAGCCCGTCAAACTTTTCAGCGGCGTGGGAAAGTGCGCAGGGTCTTTCGGCATCTTCAAACTAAATCAAAACAGACAAGATTGGTACACGATGGCGAATTTCCGAATCGAATATGACTTCTCTGGCATTCAGCACAAAACGACCTCTATTGGTTTTGATCCGCGTTTTATCCGCGTGAATCCGCGGCTAAATTCTCTTTTTGTACCAATCTTCCGTGGCGTGATTTAGGTCCCACTGCTTCCTCCAGGAAGTCAGAAACGGAGGTCCAACCAGTGCCTGGTATCCCTGATCGCTCCTTCCTCAGGCATCTCCTCGGTTCCCTGGACACTTTCGATGTCCAGACGGATGGCAAGGAGAGTCCCACGAATCCTCCCAAGGCTGATCTGAAACTCCTTGGCCTCATCCGGAAGGAAACTTCTCTGCTCGAAAGAGTCGACACGCCCAACGTTTGCGGCCCAGCCCCGATTATTCCACCACTTCCACTCGGGCCAGTTGGCGGATCGCCCATAACGCTCACCGAGTTTCGCTGAAGCGTGGAGGTTTAGTTGACCTCGCCGGTCTCCGTTGTCGAAATACAGATTCACCCCAAACACGCGGGGCTTTGCAGGTTTTACTGCAACATACAGGTATTCGCTATCCTGCTTCAGGTAGACAAGCACAGATGGAGAGACCCTGACTTCGCGCGCATCTTTCCATTCGTCAGGTTCGACGCGTCCATCGAGCATTACTAGTCGTCCTTTGGGGACGGTCAGAAGCGAATGACCGGCAGACTGACCATAGGAAAAGGCCGGCACAACTAATAGGATCAGTGCCAGAAACAAAGAATATGACAGAGCGGTATTGATCACTTTCTTTAACCTCATTTGTAGACTGGTGAACCACGAATGCAGTGATAGCTCAAGCTACTGTAGCGAACTCAGGATAGATGGCATTGTCCATTATGGCAATGTCCAATGCTGTAATTGATGGCGGTGTACGTATGAAGGGGAAGTTGACCCAGGGTCTTGCACTACTTCGCGCTTTCAGCGCTTCAGCGCTCTGAGGTGGCATCAGCATCTTGCTGATGTACTTTCGTCGCCACTGAGCATCGGTATCTCGCTCTTCCTATTCAGTCATGTTTTCCTCGCTTTGCAACCCCACAAGGCCCTGAAGTTTGGGCCTTCGTGAGAGTCGGCAAATGGAAAAAGGGATTTTTTGTATTATGTTTTTAGGGCCGAATGGCCCGGCATTTAATAGCCGCGCACCGTTAGGTCGCGGTCCAGGTTCTCAAATACTTCCGGAGGCCCGACAGGGCCGGCACTTCATGTTTCGGTAACTGCAAGCGACGCGGGGGAGCATTCATGTTCCCTCACGAATTAACGACTAACGGTTCTATTCTCGTGACTCCGCTGCAAACTCAATTTCACGAAACGCGAATTCAAATCATACGCACACCACTATAGGCTATGTCTCGATTACGGATGCACAAATTTGGCCTAATAAACGTCCACACTTCAGGCGACTGCTGTAATTAAAAGTATTCGCGCGCTAGCGCGCAGCCTTCACTAGCCTCTGACCTCTAACCTCTAGCATCTGCCTTTCTAACCTCTGCCTTTCTCAGGCATACCAAGGTTCAGTTATGGAAGCTGAAATTTGCATGTTCTTGTCTCGCGAACTGACGATTCGGTTTTCGACGTGGAAGGCAGACCGTGAATGTTGCTCCCTTTCCGATTCCCGCACTGTTGGCGTAAATGGTCCCGCCGTGTTTTTCAACCAGATACCGTGTAATCGCTAACCCAAGTCCAAGCCCACCGGATTCGGTCGTCTCAGCTTCCTGTTGACGATAGCGATCAAATACAAAGGGTAGAAACTCCGCGCTAATACCACGCCCCGTGTCGCTAATTGTGATTTCCGCCTGGTTGCGGCATTCGATCTTTACTTGCACGCGGCCCCCGGCAGGCGTGAATTTGATTGCGTTGGAAAGAAGATTGGTAAATACTTGTTGCAAACGCGTTGCGTCACCGACAATTGGAGTGGGGCACTCTGAAAGCTCTGCTTCTAATTTGATTGCCTTGGCGCTCGCCTGTGGCTTCATCATCTCAATCGCCGCCTCGAGGATTGATACGAGGGAAATTTTCTCCGCGCTGAGCTTAAGGCCACCATTCCTGATCCGGGAAAAATCCATAAGTTGGTTGACCAGATTCGCTGCATGCAAAGCGCTGCGCTTGATTACTTCAATTGCATGCTCCGAAACTTCGGCGTCGGCGGATTCTGCACTGACGACGTCGGCCCAACCAAGGATGGCTGTAATTGGATTACGCAGTTCGTGCGACACCACCGCCAGGAATTCATCCGGAGTCCACTCGGGACCTCTTGTCGTAACGTTGATTGGCTGTTTGGCCGTTGAAAGCTCCAACATATTTCAGCGCTCCTTAAGTCAGTTAGTGGAAAACTCAAAGTCACTAACCTATTTTCGATGAACGTAATCCATACGACTTGATTATGGTTATAAGTTTATGGTTATAAGAACGATTCCGCGCTCGGAGTTCACTCCGGTTGCTATTGACATGACGCTCCGATGATCCATTCGCGGATATAAAGTGGGCAGTTCTCGAGCTTGACGCCCTGCGATTCGCATTGGGATAGAAATCTCACAGCTTCTCGATCGACCAACCTTACATCCTTTAGGTCCAGGATGATGTTGTAATCATTTGCCTTGGACCCCATGAGTTGTTCCATCACAATCTCATCTTCTCCTCTGATTCGACCGCTCAGCGCAAAGATGGAGAATTTTTCTACCGAGGTTATCCGAATCATCAGCGTCATCAATCCTTTCCCGAGGCGATCATTGGATATTTCTTATTGCAATTTGAAGGCCATTCGAAAACGCTTAAAAAACAAGGCCGAAGTCAACCGGACCGTCCCGACACTCGTGTATTTCCGAACCTCGTGAAAAACGATAACGATTACTCGTGAAAAGTGGGGCCAACTGGCAGGGGGTAATTCGCAGCTAACCGGTGGTTGCCTGAAGCGTCTGGCTAGTCCCTAAATTCTGTGAGCTTATTTGCACAATGGTGACAGCAAAACGGCGACAGGTCACAGGTCACAGGAAAAAGCGAATTCTAAGTCGATTCTTGTACGAAATCCTGAGACCTGCAGTGAGTTAATTTCCGCTCTGCTCGCTTAACCGCACACGCCCCAGTTAGCAACAAAGCGGCCGTTAGCACCCGAGCTTCTTGTCACCTGTCAGAAGGTATGAAAAATTTAATTTGTGTTTGAGGCCCCTTAAGAATCAACAATTCACAGGCGCAAAAAATCGCTATTTTTTAATTCTTTCACAGCTTCTCACTCGTCACACCTTCCGTCACTGCCTTTTGCCATCCTTCACCCTAAAAGTCTGTAAAAGTATTCGCGCGCCAGCGCGCAGCCTTCACTAGCCTCTAACCTCTGACATCTAACCTCTGCCTTTCTCAGCACGCAGCCTTCCCCTTCCCCCTTCCCCCTTCTTTCTCTTTCCCGTCACCTCACCTGTCACGTTTGAGTTACTTTGCTTGTGATTTGAAGCGATACTTGTCGATCTTCAGGGCTTTGATTTTCGAGTCTAATGTCGAGGCCGGAATACCGAGCTTGACCGCCGCGCCCGACCGACCAGCTACTCGACCTCTCGTTTCAGCCAACGCAGCCTCGATAATTTCTTTCTCCTCAGCCACGCTGATTTTGAAGAGCGGTCGGCTCGTTGATTCGGTCTGCACGGACTCGTGCGAGAGCCAACTCTCATCCACCGAGAAGCTCTCGCCTTCACAAAGTATCACCGCTCGTTCAACCACGTTCTGCAGTTCGCGGATGTTACCCGGCCACGAATACGACTGCAGCAACTCCAGGGTCTTCTTATTTATCAATCGTATTTTCTTCCCGGCTTTAGTTGCAAAGCGATCTATGAAGTATTCGACCAAAAGTGGAATATCTTCTCTTCTCGCGCGCAATGGAGGCATCTCAATGGGAAAGACATTCAACCGATAGAAGAGGTCGCTCCGAAACTCGCCGTCAGCCATCGCTGCCTCCAGGTCACTATTCGTGGCCGCAATCACGCGAACATCAACGCTGATCGATTGCGTCCCCCCAACTCGCTCGAATTGACGCTCTTGAAGTACGCGTAGCAAGGCAAGCTGTGTGTCCAGCGGAAGATCGCCGATCTCGTCGAGGAAGATGGTACCCCCGTCGGCGAGCTCGAAGCGACCTAAACGTCTTTGGGTCGCACCTGTGAACGATCCTTTCTCGTGTCCGAATAATTCCGACGCAATTAGCGAAGGCGGAATGGATGCACAATTCACACATACAAATGCGTGCGCCGCGCGCTGCGAGCGTTTGTGAATGGCACGGGCAATGAGCTCCTTTCCCGTACCTGTCTCACCTGTGATGAGGACTGTCGAATCTGTCCCCGCTACTTTGGAGACGTTGTCGAGTACGGCTTGTAGTACAGCAGAAGCGCCCACGATCTCCTCGAACATTAATGTCTTGTCGATTTCCTCGCGCAGGGCGAGGTTCTCCTCTAACACACGCTCTTCGGCACGCTTCCGGTCCTCGATATCGCTTCCATTCACGTGCCATCTGATGATGTGTCCGTTTTCATCATGGAGAGGCTCGTAGTGAATCAGGTACCACCGGTATTGACCGTCGTGCCGGCGCATCCGCGCTTCAACATCTTCACCGGTTCCGTTAGAAAATGCGCGCTGCAGGGTATCTCGCACCGCGCCGAGGTCTTCGGGGTGATAGACCTTGGCGCGTGGGTCCCCCACGTTGACGAGGTCCTCGATGGAAAGGCCAAGATACTCCAGTGTTTCCCGGTTTACATTACGCGGATTCCCATCCGTGCCCAGCGTGGATAACAGATACGGGACTGAGTCGACGAGCCTTCTCAGTTCTTGCTCGTCCTGACGGAGCCTCTCTTCTGCCCGCCGTTGATCGTCGATGTCGTGGGCGGCCACGTACCATTTAACGATAATGCCGTGCTCGTTGCGTAACGGCATGCCGCGGTAGACAAACCAGCGATAGTCCCCATTCACATTCTGCATGCGAGCCTGATACTCAAAAGGGTGCCCGGCTTGAACGGCGGAACGCCACGCATCCAACATGCCTCCGAAGTCATCGGGATGAATCACACCAATCCACGCGTCGTTGAATCCTCCGCTGGAAGTCAGCCCTGTGTACTCTTGCCAGCGCTCGTTGATGAAATCAATGGTGCCTCTGGACGACGCGGTCCCAACGATAGCCGGAATCGAATTAATCACCAGTCGCAGGCGGTCCTCAGACGCCTGCAAATCGGCATATAGACCCGCGTTCTCGAGAGAGATCGCTGCCTGAGACGCAAGCAGCCTCAACACAGCGAGCCGGTCCGGCGTGAATGCGTAAGGTGTTAGGCTGTTTTCCAGATACAACACGCCTAGAAGCACGGCCTGCTTTACCAGGGGCAGGCAAAGAATCGACCTGGAGTGCTTCTGACCAATATACTCATCCGTCGAAAACTGATTTGGCGCCGAGGCGTCCTCTAGTATCACACTCTCCTGCGTCCGGATGACGTAGTGGAGGACGGACTCTGGTAGATCCGCGGGAGTCATAACGGTCTGGCGCAGACGGACCTCGACAGTGTCGCGGCTGGTGGTGGCTTCGGCCATGATATGCAGTTCGTCGCCTCGGGAAAGGATCAGGAGGCCTCGCTCCGCGCCCGAGTGCTCCACGGCAATTATCATGAGCCTGTGGATCAACTTCTCAAGGACAATCTCGCCGGACACCGCCTGTGACACTTTGACGACTGTCGCGAGGTCCAGGTCCTCGACCGGCGTCCCAACCGTGGCCGTGGGACGCACAGGAGACGGTTCCTCGCGTAGATACGGGTGGAGGCGATCGAGATCCCGTACCTTGCCGTCTGCACCCCATTGGACGTAGCAGTACCGAGCGTTGCGGAGGTACGCATGGGCAATCGTCTCGAAGCCGCGCGCCGCATGGAAACGGGCGGCGAGTTCGTTCGCGAGGCCCTCGTTTTGTACGAAGCCGTGCTCATGCGCCGACCGAATGGCCACTTCGAAAAGGCGCATGGCATCCAGGTCGCGGCCTTCCAGTCGTGCAATCTCGGCGGCGACTAGCGCCTCACGGTTTTCGAAATTCTCGGGGCAGTGCCCTGCCCACACCGCGAGCAGCTTATGGTGGGCGACTAGCGCCTCGAGATGCTGCGGTCGCTGGTCGGTCGGTGCAGAATCACAGATCGCCGCTCGCGCGAGCGCGCTATAGAAATGGTATTCGGCAGCCTCGAAATATGCCGCTGACATCCAGAGGTTCTTTTGGGCCTTCTCTCCGGCCCCTATTGCGGACGTGTAATCGGCCGCAAGGAAGTGCGCTTGCAGCATGCGGATCCAGTACCAGCACGCGGGGAGGGCCAACTGCGGATTGTTCTCCAGGTTCTGCTCGAGGTCCAGGCCCGGTGCCAACCCTCGAAGGGCTCGGATCAAGTTAAGCTGTCCGGTTATCATCATGACCCCGAGGCCGGAACGCGCTTTCTGCGCGAATGCGAGGTAGTTCTCGGCTTCCCGTTGCACGTCGCCAAGCGGATCTCCGGCGGCGAGAAAGTTCGTGATCATGTTTTTGCAGCAATAGACAGCGTAGGTGATATCGCCGGTTTCCCGCGCGATCTCGAAGGCGCGTCGTATCCATTCCCGGCTGGCGCTCAGTTGGCGCGCCCATGGAATGATCCCACTCCCGAAGCGCATATAGACACGCGCCCTGAACCGTTCCAGCCCGCGCTTCTCCATTAGATCGAAGCTGAGTTGCCCGAATTGAAACCCCGTCCGGTAGTCGGCGAACCTTGCTCCCAAAAAATTGTGGAGGAAGGCATAGGCATAGCACGAGGCGTCGCAGTTCCCATTCTCCAGGCTGCAGGTCGCCATGCGAAAGAGGATGACTCCAACCAGATTCTCGTCAGTGAACGAAGCCGGCGGCAATGCCTCGAGGAGAACATCCATCGTCGCGAGCCAGTCCGGATCAGTCATCAGTGGCAAGTCAAAGAGTGCCTCGACGGGGCGGCTTCCGATTTGCAGCAACATGCGCTCATATTCCTGCTGCACTTCCTCGTCCGTCGGGTGCGCCGACCACACATAACCGAGCTGTCGGAGGTAGTCGAAGCTAACCTCAACGGCGCGGTCGCACTGACCCGAGGTCATATAGAGCTGTACGCGCACACAGGTGACGGCGGCTCGGTCCACAAGGTTGGCAGCGCGGAGCGACAACTTCGAGAGCCGTTCTTCCGCCGCCGCCAGGTCACCACTCAGAAACTCGCACTCGGCGCGGCCGAGTGCGAGAGCAAAAACGAGCGCATAGCGCTGCTCCCAACAGTCCTCATTCAGCAGCTTCCTGCCGGCGGCAAAATATTTCAGCGCCGACGCGTAAGCCGTCGCCGCCTTGGCGCGCTTGCCCGCGATGAGGTTGAGCTCGGCGACCCGCTCGCGCTCCTCCTGCACCGTGATCAGCTCGGCGCCGCGGTTGAACTGGTTCACGATGTCGAAGATCCGCTCCTCAAGCTTCTCTGACGCTGTCTGTGCTGCAAGCAGTCTGCCGACCCTTAGGTGGGCCGCGGCGCGCTCGCCTTCGGGGATAAGCGCATAGGCCGCCTCCTGGACACGATCGTGGAGGAAACTGTAGGCGCCATTCAGGCGAACCACGAGCCCTTCCCGGACAGCTTCCCAAAGTGCCGCGTGGGTCTCCTCCTCCGATGCCTCGTAAACCATGTGCAGGGTAGCAGTCTCTGCTCTGTTCCCCAGACAGGCGAGCTGTTTCAAGGCTTCCCGAGTCGTGGCGGGCAGGCGATGCAGCTTGTCGACCATGAGATCGACTACGTTGTCGGTGAAGCCCTTGGCCCGGATGCGCGCGAGGTCGCAGGTCCAGGACGCCGTGTCCGGATCGAACGCAATGAGGTTTTCCTCGGCCAGGGCGGCGATGAATTGGATCGCGAAGAACGGATTGCCGGCGGTCTTCTCGTGAACCAGTTGCGCCAGCGGCTGGGCGCGTTCCCGGTCCCAGTGCAGTGTGTCGGAGACAAGCCGGACGATATCGTCGAGTGCGAGAGGTGTCAACTGGATCTCGTGGACCCTCGCCTCGGCTTTGCGGACGGCCTCCAGCATACGCATGAGCGGGTGCGATTGCCTCACTTCGTTATCGCTGTAGGCGCCGACCAACAGGAGATTTCTCACCTCCGGCTCAGTAACGAGGTACGCGAGCAGATCGAGGGTAGCCGCGTCCACCCACTGCAGGTCGTTCAGGAACAGCACGAGCGGGTGCTCCTCCCGCGCGAACACATTTATGAACCGCCGGAAGACCATCTGGAAACGGTTCTGCACATCCTGTGGCGGGACCTCCGGAACCGGCGGCTGCTTTCCGATGACGAGCTCGAGTTCAGGAATGAGGTCCACGATCAGCTGGCCGTTCGGGCCAACCGCCTGCTGAATGGCGTCTTGCCACCGGCCGAGTTCCGCCTCGCTCTGGCCCAGGATCGGGCGGACGAGGCTCCGAAATGCGTGGGCCAACGTGGCATACGGGACGTCGCGCTTGTACTGGTCGAACGTCCCCGAAGCGAAGAGGCCGCGCGGCGGGACGAGCGCCTTGTGCAGTTCCCGCACGACCGAAGATTTGCCGACGCCCGAATATCCGGACACGAGCACTAGCTCCGTTGTGCCGTCAGCCACGACGCTGTCGAAGGCTGCCAGCAGGGCATCGATCTCGCGTTCGCGCCCGTACAGCTTCTCAGGAATTAGCAGTTGGTCTGATGCGTCGTGCGCCCCCAGTGGGAACGGATCGATCCGGCCGTGCGACTCCCATTCCGCCAGGCACCGTCGGAGATCGGCTTCAAGGCCCGCGGCTGTCTGATAGCGCTCCTCGGCGGACTTTGCTAGAAGCTTCATGATAATGCCCGAGAGCGCCTCCGGAAGATCCCGCACGAGTTCGCCGGGAGGAACGGCCTGCCGCGCTAGATGACAGTGGACCCACTCCAGCGGATCGGCGGCATCAAATGGCAGATTGCCCGTGAGCATCTCGTAGAAGGTAACGCCGAGAGAGTAGAGATCGCTGCGAGCATCGATCGACCGGTTCATGCGGCCGGTCTGCTCGGGCGCCATGTAGGCGAAGGTGCCGGCAATGATCTCCGGCGGTAAAGGCAACTGACGCTCGCGCGGTAACCTCGACGCAATCCCGAAGCCCGTGAGACGGACGGTGCCGAGGGCGTCGACGAGCACGTTCGCCGGCTTGATGTCCTTGTGGATGAGGCCGCGTCGGTGGACTTGGCCAAGCGCTGCCGCAATGCCGATCGCAAGGGACAGGAAGCGCGTCAGCTCGAGCGGCCGCCCGAGAGCTCGATCCAGTGGCTCGCCGCCGAGGTCCTCGAGTACGAGCATCAACCGCCCCTCGTGGCGAGCGAGAGCCAGGGGTCGGGCCGCCCATGCGGCATCAAGTTCGGCTGCGAGTGAGTATTCGTGCTCGAGGCGCTTGAGGCTGGCCGGCGTCGGCTGTTCAGCGACGGGCGCTAAAACCAGGACTTGCGAGAGGTGTCTCGGATGCCGGCCGCGGTACAGGGCGAACTCCTGGTCGTCCCGCAGCATCTCCAGTTCGTATCTGGAAAACTCATCTACGGAGACGTCGTCCTCATTGCGCTGCACGCCAACGTAAATTCTTTGCGCGAGAGTTGTGGGCAATGAAGCCGCCGCGTCCGCTTTCGACATAATCCCCTTGCTACTGTGATAATTGTTACTCCAATCATCGCCAACGTCAAACCAGGCCTCTGCCAAACCCCAGGGAAAATACTGCGTCATATCGCAAAATCACACGCAAGGCTTCACAGTCTTGCGTGTGATTTACTTTCTCAGTCCAACAATAGAAACTACGCTTATGGACTTACTTGCGCGACGAATGTACCCCAGTTGGCTAAGGCCGTACGCGGTAGCGCCGGTATATATTCCGTCGCAATCCAGATCGAGCCATTCTCGTCTGCCACCGCTGCCGAGTAATCGCCCCACCGGGCAACCCTGTTTCCACCGAAGGCTCGGTAACCTGAGAATCCATCCTCAGGGCCGGCACCCGGCGCGGCGATGTGTACGTCACCATCACCGTTTGCCACATCCAGCCGCGTGTACGCTGCACTCGGAAAATAGTCCGGTCCCACAAGTGTGAAAGTCATTACTCCCAATCCCGCTGCGTTCACACCAATGGCAGGGAACATCACGTTATTCCCATTGACAGCCACATAGCCTTGGTTGGCTACTGTTGCTCCTAAGGTATTACCGCTCCACGACGGCGTGACTATAAAGTAGGCGATACCGACTCGTATCACACCCGTCTCGGTTTTGACAGCAGTGTTGAGGGCGGACCATAGATGGCCGGCAGCAAAGATAGTCTGCTGCATACGATCGTCATTGCTCGCAATCAGTTCGAGTTTCTCCTTCGAGACAACCCCTAAGGCGCCAGTGGCAAGCAAGTCAAGCAAGGGCGTCGGCCCAGGTCGTTGCTGTGCAGCAGACGGTTGTGCGTAGGACTCACTGTCAACCACCACATTGGTTAACTGCAGACTTGGTATCGCAGTGTCGAGCGAGCTCGTGTTGGTCAGAGCCCAAACTGCAATTCGATTGTCTACGTTCGCCAGGGCGGATATCCCACCGAACTGTAATGCGCTCATGAAGTACTCGGTGCCGCCGTTAATCGTTTCGAAAGCACCACCTGGCGGAGTTGTGGCCGGCTGAAGCGAGTAGGCTTGACCTTCTGCCAGTGGAAGTCCAGCGAAGGAAACGACAGCGGTGGACTGGAATGTGCCGGCAACGAGCGCGGCCTTGGACATGGCATAAACCTGCGCGCCGTTGAAACCTGCAACGAAGATCGGGAATTCATTGGTGGTGATGTAGAAGCCGAATTGGTCAGCGCCGATCAGCGGTTGATCTCCAAAACAGGGACAGCCTGGGTGGAGCGCAGCTTCGGGGTCGGGCAGCTGACTGTTAGTCACGTCAAGTTTATAGAGGAAATAATCACCGGTCGGATCGGAAGTCTTGCTGACTGCGATCTCTATCTCTGAGTGGCCCAGGAAGGCACCTGTGTTTGAATCAGTATCAATCTCCAGCGCAGTCACGAACCAGCGTTGCGTGGCCGGGTCGAAGTAAGTCCTGGGATCGGAGATGAAAGGACCAAAGACGGCGGGGACACTTCGAACAATCTCTGGTGGGAGGTTGAAGAACTCATTTAGCGCTATGGGACCGGCAAGCAAAACGCCTGATGTATTGTAAGCAGCCAATGCGGTATTGACCGCCTCGAGGACGAAGCCGTTGCCGACGGCAAGTCCCTGGTCCGGAGGCTCGAGGCTAAACTGGTTTCCGTTACTAGCCAGACGCTGGTCGCGATGAGTAAGGCCGTTGAAGCCGAAGGAGTCTGAGCCGACAACTATGTTTGATTCTGGTCGCGGTACCTCAGCAGCAGGAACGCGCGCGGGGCTGATGCTGCCGGAAATCTGCTTGTCAAATTCCACATCCTGCTCTGGGCCGGTTCTGGTCTCATTACCAATTGCTTCACCGTTAATAACCACTCTGCCCCCAAGTTTGGTGGTACCTGCGGGAGTCAGTTTAGTAGTTGACACATGGCCGCCAGCTTGTGGCTTCGCCCTTTGCGCGTTTGAGCCAGGTATTGTTGCGGGCGTTAAAAGCAACGCAAAAATACCGAAGAGAGAGATCGTACCTGAAAGTATTAGCCTCTTGGTCATGAAATTCTCCTTTACAAAAATGCAAGTACTGCGGTCGGGCAGCATGTTTGAGAGAAATCGTCAAAGGCCGGGTCAGAGGAGCAATAGAATCTGAGGGATCTATTACAGTTGCGTAGATCTGGCCTGACAACGTGATTGGGGGGCCCAAGAATATGCCAACTCTTGTGGTGAGTCAATGGTCATTCAGCTACTGATGAATGCCACATTGGCGTTCATCGAAATCCATCCGAAAGGGGCTTGCGAAATTCCAATTGACAACAAAGTCGCTCATCGCACTCTGCTACGATGTAGCCCTGAAGTTTGGACATTCTGACGTGGCATGAGCGTCCCGCACATGGACTGTCGTCACCACTGAGCATCGGTGTCTCTCTCTCTCTCCCTACTCATTCATGGTTTTCATCTGCGGACCCAAAGGCCCTGAAGGTCGGAAATTTGTGAGAGTCCGCAAATGGAAAAGCGGTTTTTTTTGTATTACGTTTTTAGGGCCGAATGGCCCGGCATTTAATAGCCGCGCACCGTAAGGTCGCGGATCAAGTGCTCAAATACTTCCAGAGGCCCGACAGGGCCAGCACTTCATGTTTCGGTATCTTCAAGCGACGCGGGGAGCATTCATGTCCACTCACGAATTAACGACAAATGATTCTATTCGTGACTCCGCCGCAAACTCAACTTCACGAAACGCGAAATTCAAATTATACGCACACCGTTATAGGCTGTTATCTAACTTGGTCACGCAGGAAGGACATACGAGAACTTACCGGCAAGAATCAGGCTAAGTGCGCCCATGAGAGTCGGATTTGCGCCCAGGCTTGATGGAAAGACCTGTGTGAAGCCAAAGCCACGACAGATGCTCTTATCGTCAACGGCATCCTTTAGTTCATTTCCGATGATCGACCACACGCGAGCAATCCTGCCGCCAACAATAACTGCCTCGGGGCTCAGGCCCTTGATCAGATTTGAAATCCCAACACCCAGATATTGAGCAGTTTCAAGCAGGGCTTTTCTTGCTGCAAGTTCCCCATCCAAAGCATGATCCATGAGCGATTCAAATTCAGCGCCGCTATTTCCTACAACGCTCAATGAGGCGCCGGAGTATCGGGCTAATGCAGCTCGCTCCGAGGCAAAAGCTTCCCAGCATTCGCGGCTTCCCGATGCACATGCAACCGGAGCGTTACTGCCAATTGTCATATGTCCAAATTCACCTGCGACCCCTGCCTTACCCTGGTAGACCTGTCCATCAAAAACGATTCCCGTTCCCAACCCTTCTTCGACCAGAACCATGATGAAGTCCCGCACCTCTCGAATCTCGGGACGACCGAACCACAGCTCGGCCAGTGCCGCCGCATTCGCATCATTCTCCACCGTTACCGGCAGTCCAGTCGCCTCCTGCAACTCCTTACCAATTTTCCAATCACGCCATTTAAAGTGTGGGATAAAATGAGCAATGCCGCTTTCGCTATCCACAAGACCCGGCAGACTGATACCGATCCCTTCGATCTCTTTCTCTCGCTCTAAATACTCCATCGAGTATTCAACAATCTTTGCAAAGGTCCGTTTTGCATTCGGATCCGTCTCGAATTCCCTCTGTTCAAGTACGCGTCCTGCCAAATCGCTGGTCGCCACGACGGTCCGAGTGGTTCCAAGATCGACACCAATTGCGATCGCACCCGCGGCACGAAGCTTAAGGAGAATTGGAGGACGTCCTCCGGAAGATTCACCCTCGACCTCGTCAATGAAACCCTGCTGTTTTAGTTCATCTACAATCAGCGAGACAGTGGAGCGTTGGAGGGCTGTTTCATGAGAAATCTCCGCCCGCGAGATCGGCGACCTCTCTCTTATGTAGTTTAGGACAATCTGACGGTTGATGTTACGGATGGTATCCGCACGTGCAACGTTGGCTTTTTTGAGATCTATTCGCCTCAAAGCATTAACTCAGACACGGGAGACAACGTAGCTCCCGGCGGTATTGAAAAGCGACGCGAAAAGGATGAAGCCTCGCCACGAATTCGCCGATCAGACATCTTCGATCGAACATTATAATTACGGGGATTTCACTCCATTTGTTCAAACGCGCAACAAAGGATACGTAACTTTACATTATATCTGCACGCCGAAACCGATTGTTTTCCCTTTTTCTTGTGTTCAGGGCAATTTTCTTAACTTGTGGCCATTTTTCTCGTGGCACATTTTTGTAAATTTCCTCGATTTTTTGATAACCATCTTTTGCTACTGTATCTACAATATTATCCTTGTCAACGATAACGGGCTGTAACAGGACTGAAGGTACATCAATTTTGCCATTATTTACAGTCGAAGTTGCTTCAATCTTCTCGTGTTTGGCAAGCGAGACTGCTGTCTCTGCTGCTCGGCGTGCAAGCAGTGCAACAGGCTTATAAACGGTCATCGACTGTGTGCCCGCGACGATGCGCTGCAATGCTGGAAGATCTGCATCCTGACCTGAAACGAATACTTTTCCGGCAAGTTTCTGCTCTTCAAGCGCCTGTATGGCGCCGCCTGCCGTGGCATCGTTTGAAGCCACAATTGCGACTACATCGTTATGCAAAAGGGTGAGACTGTTTTCGGCATGCTTGAGTGCCTCACTCGCCAGCCAATCGCGGGCCCATTCGTTCGCAACAATCTTAATGTCACCTTGGTCGATTGAGGATTTAAGCGCTTTCATCTGTCCACTTCGGAACATCATGGCATTATTGTCGGTGGGAGCGCCGCCGATTAAAACATAGTTGCCTTTTGGCGCCCTTTCCATCAGATAATGAGCCTGCATTTCGCCAACCTTTTCGTTATCAAACGAAATGTAAAGATCAGGTTCGCTATTTCGGATCAAACGGTCATAGGCAATCACTGGCACGTTCTGCCGTTTGGCGGAATCCACAATCGACGCGGCAACCTCGCCATTATGAGGGATGACCACGAGGACATCGACGCCCTGCGTTAAGAGATTTTCAGCCTGCTGGTTCTGGATTTTATCATCACCATTGGCGGCTTGAATCAGGACCTCGGCACCCAATTCCTGAGCACGAGCCACAAACAAATCCCGGTCGTGCTGCCATCGTTCCTCCTTGAGCGTGTCCATTGACAAGCCAATTCGGATATGTCCCGATCCGGTCTTTGCAATGTTGCCCTGCTGCTTATTTTTACATCCGATTCCAAATGTAAGAAAAACAAAACTAAGAAGAATGACCAGAGGGTAAAACCATTTTCTCTTATCGATCATAGTTAACTGACTCCACCAGGAATTACCAGAATCCACATCAATGTTAGTTATTTATTCAACTGCTATGTCCAACAAATTACAGAACGGGAATATTGTATTGTCCGTGTTTTCCATATTGCCACTAGCTTATGGTCTTTGACTAATTAATGGACCTTCCAATTAATGCGCCTTCCACGTAAGCCTAATGGATAAATTCGGTTAAACACCTGTTTGGACCGGTACGTTATTTAGTCAAAGACCATCAGCTAGTGGGGAACAATCACCCCGGGTGTCGGCTTTAGCCGAAAAACCTCTGAAACCCGGCTCTCTTCATAAACAAAATGAATCCAGACTTTGACAAAGGGCATCACAGACCCTTGGGCTAAAGCCCTAGGATTTTAGATATCTGGACCACTAAATCAAAACAGACAAGTTTGGTACACGATGGCGAACTTACCGTACGAATATGATTTCCAGGCTTTCAGGCCAATTCGGCCCCTTCACTAACCTCTAACCTCTGCCTTTCTGAGCGCGAGCCACCCTGCCTGCTGTAATTAAAAATATTCGCGCGCCAGCGCGCAGCCTTCACTAACCTCTAACCACTGTTTTCCTTAAGGTGTCACTCGCGCACGCCATTGCGCCTCAGTGACTTTGAGTGATTCGGCATCACTCGCGAAAGGCTCGGCTTCCAGATATGCGTGAAGTTCATCAGCCGCCTTCAGGTACTGTCGCTCCCGTGCATAAAGATTAGCTAAATATATATGAGCGCGGGGCACCGGCTGGGTATTGAAGCTCAACGCCTTCTGAAGGGCCTCACGGGCGGGTTCGCGCCGATCCAACTCGAGATTCGCAATGCCCAAAAGCAGGTGGGTACTGGCGTTATTCGGATCGGCAGAAATGGACTTCTCGAACAGCTCGATCGCATCTACAAATTCCCTTTTTTCAAGCTTACAGTAACCGGAACCTCGTAATGCCGGGCCGTATTGAGGGTTAATCTTCAGAGCTCGGTCAAAATCCGCCTCGGCCTCTTTCAGCTTGCGCTGAGAGACGTTTACATCACCGCGCTCAAATAACGCCTGATAGTAATCGTAATAGAGTTCGACGGCCCGGTTGAAACGCTCCAGAGCCTTTTGCGGTTCATCTCGGCCTTTGAACTTTAAACCCTCGTTGAATGCCTTACGTGCCTCCTTCGGAATCTTTTGCTCAGCTTCATCGGCTCGAATGACGCCTGGCTTTGGATTGTTCTTGTGATCGGATCGGTCACGAAGGAGAAGCTGGACCGTCAGATTGCCATTCGCTGTTCGGCTTGGGTTCATGTCGACCACATCTGACATGAGATTTGGATCGGACGCACTAACTGCGCTCAGGCTGTACAACCCTTCAGGCATCCCGGGAAACTCGAGCCTGCCGGAATCAGTCGTAAAAGCTTTGCGAGGCACGCCGCTTCTGGGCGTCAACGTAACCATGGCTCCGCCCGCAGGTCTGCCATTCGGCAACGAGACCTGTACATAAATGGTCGAGAGCCTTATTGGTTCAGGGATTGTTGTTCCAATTTGGGCCTCGCAACTACTCCAGGCAAAGAGAGCGAGCACAATGGTAAATGCGAACCGCCTGGAAGGTTTGGGAAGATATCGTTCCACTGTACCATCCCGCGCATTAAGCCAGGCAGTCTTCATACGACCTGTTCCAGATAAGAGAAGAATTACCGCTCGTGGCAATTACCACTAACGACCAACGCCTAAAACAGTTCTGGTGCGACCAGCCAATCACGCCGATCGCACCAGAAGTTATGCGCGAGCTACCCCGCGTTAGAAGTAAAACTTCAATGCCAACTCAATTCTGCGATGACCGTGCTTGCTTACTACTTTTCCGAAAGTCTTCGCATTATTTGGGTCAATGATGAATCCCTTCGTCGGGTCGCACACGCTATTGGCTCCTATCGTGCCGTTGCCATTAGGAGTACCTGCAGGCAGATAGTAGCACGTCCCGGTTGCGGGATTGATGGCATTTAATGTGTTTATCGTCAGGTTACCGAAGTCTCCTGCGTCGGGATTTGGAAATGATATAAAACGGAGACTGAGATGGACCATTGGTTCCAAATGCCGGTACCGCAATTGCCGATATATCAAGGTACGCCTCATTCAGGTTGGTATTCCCGGTTACAGGGTTGCGCAAAATCACCGGCGCAATACCGGATGCCTGCCCTGTGTTGCCGCCTGCAACTACAGTATGTCCGAAATAGGAGAACAGAGCCGACGTACTCTCTGCAGCACCACCGAACTTAATCCTAATCGGTTTCCCGCTCTGGACCGTGGTGATTCCCGACATCTGCCAGCCGTTCAACACTCCGCGCAAAAACCAATTATCGAGCGATCCACGCGCGATATTTGGCACATTGTAGTTATACGACAGATTGAAGATATGGGTGCGGTCATAGGGCAGAATGCCGTAGGTATTATGCCCGTTAAGCGGGTCAATTGACTCGTCCCCGCTGCTTTCATTGACCGCCGCCGTACCCAGCGCCTTTGAGAACGTGTAGGTCATAAAGAACTGCAGACTCTTGCCAAGCTGGCGGTTCAATGTAGCCTGCAACGAGTGATAATTGGAGGTGCCAATGTACTCGTTGTACTTTACCGTGCCCCAATCCGGAAACGGCAATAGTTGAGCGTTTAGATACGACGCGTTGTTGCCAAGCGCCGCTCGTTGTAACGGGTCTGCCGTATTAGCATTACCCACCATACCCGTCGTGTGCGGAAACACGAAGTTAAAGCCGTAACTCTGCGGAAGATGCCTGCCAAATGTCCCAACATATGCAACCTCGAGCACAGTCTGGAAGGGCAGACGTCTCGCCACAGAGAGACTCGTCGTAACAACTCTGGGAATAATGTTGGTCTTGGGATCGGGATCCTGCGTGAAAATATTCGGACGCACCAACGCTGACGGATTAGTAATTGGATTGAACTGCGTCAGATTATCAAGAGTGATTGGCTTCCCCGTCCCCCATGAGTCGGCATGCGCAGTCAGTAGGTTTGGAGGCGACGTCAGAATTCCATACTGGTAGTTTCCTTGCACCCGGTTGTAAAATACACCGGCGCCGCCGCGAACAACCGTGCTGCCGTCACTGAACACATCCCAGGCAACGTTCAAGCGCGGAGCAATCTTCATTGGCGCGTTATTGGCATATATGCCTTTCGGCAGGGTGCCTGCTGCTTCGGTAAGAATTCCGTTTGGCTTGGTCGGATCGTTATTGAGAAATGCTCCGGCTCCACGCTTGTAAGCCGTTGTGCTAAACGCCACGCCCAGGCCAGTCTGCTCGGCATTGTTAGTGAAGTAAGATAGGCGCGCGCCGCCTTCAATCGTTATATTTGGCCGAACCTTCCATGTGTCCTGCGCATAACCTTCATAATTCCAGAACTTGAAATGTCCACTGGGCACGGTGGTCGACTGGTCAATGCCGTTGATGACACCACTGTAGAGATTCGCGAAGGCATTGCCGCTTGTGAAAACTCCGTTAGCGCCTTCGTATTCAATCTGACCTTCAGTCGCTGCGGTTTGATTCTGGAACTTACCTGCTTTCTCAATCAGGCCACCGAACTTTAATGTATGGTTGCCGGTAACCTTGGACAAGGTTTCCGAAATTGAATAGCTGTCGTTAAAGGCGAATAGAGGAATGCCACCCGGCTCCCACAGATTGCTGTTCGTGTCCCAACTGATCAGAGCCAGCGGAGCATAGGGTGTATTAGCCTTCGTACCCCAGGGAAGCTTCAGGTTCGACAGACCCAATGCATCCTTACTAACTTTCGACGGATCCTTAAAATCGTAATCGAGCTTAAGCTTACTCGCGCTAACGACCACTTCGTTAGTCATCGTTGGACTAAGAACACTTGTAATATTCGCCGCAGCGGAACGCCCAAGATTCGTACCATTCAAATGGCTCGGAAGCTCAAAAGCGGAAGGTCCCCACCAGATTCCGTAGGGAGCATCGTCATTCTCACTCTCACGCGCAAGTCGCAGGTAAATATTGGTATTGTTAGATACCTTGTAATCAAATCGCATCTTCAAATCGTTCCGATTTTCTGTGGCGGTAATCGCCGAGGCATAGTTGCGATTGGAATTGGCGCCCGTCCCCGTAAAATTCGGAAGCGGGAAAATGTTCAGTATCGCGGCGCCGAGTGCGCTCTTATAGGGCGAATAGTTTGCGCCCGGCACTGGGGTACAGCCATCGCCGTTATGTGTCGTGGGAGGGCAAGGAATCCCTCCTCTGGAGAAAGTCGACTTGCTAAAATCGCCGTTTCGCTCCGCAGCCGTAGGGACAGTTCCCAGCTTTGTCCCCGGATCCCTGACTTGACGCTGAAACTCAAGGCCGACAAAAAAGAACAGCTTGTCCCGATTGCGATTCAAATTCGTAAAGGGCAACAGGATGGGCCCGCCAAAGTTACCCCCTGGGTATTGAAAGCTGGTGTTGGGCTGGCTGGACCCGGCGATGGTGTTTGATCGATCACTTGCCTGCAGCCTCTTAGGGCGAAGGTAGTCGTATAACTCGCCGTGAAAGTCCTTGCCGCCACCTTTCGTCGTAGCAAAGACCGATACAGCACTTGAACCGTACTCCGCGGCATAATTGCTCGTCTTAACCGTCACCTCCTGGACCATATCGTTGTTTGCAGTGATGACGGTCCCGCTGTTCGATCCGATATCCATGACTCTGGAACCGTCGATACTGACGTTGTTATTTTGTCCGCGAATGCCATTCACGGTATAGCCAGCGGTATTGTTCGATCCGCCGCCGAAACTATTGAACTCAAGATCGTTCGGGTCGGGAGCTACCACACCAGGCAGAATACGTAAGAGCTCCAAACTGCTGCGCCCAATGATCGACAGGTTGTCGAGTTGCTTTGCACTGAGAGTGTCCGACCGTTCACCTGTATCTGTCTTGATCGGCGACGCTTCTCCGGTTACCGTCACGGTCTCGCTAGGCGCACCGACCTCAAGCACCACATCCAGATTTCGAGTGTCGCTCGGTGAAAGCGTGAACTCGGTCTGCTGATGGGTCTTGAACCCGGCACCTTCAACTCTAAGCTGATACGGACCTGGCTCAACAGCAGTAAAGACGTAAGCACCTTCGTCGTTGGTTTTAACTTCACGCTCCGCGCTATTCTTGGTGCTAACCAGTTTCACCGTAGCATTCGGCACCACGCCGCCACCCGCATCTTTAACGACACCACGTAATGTCGAGCCACTGAGACCCTGCCCCAGCGCCGCAGGCGCGACACACAGGAAAAGCAAAAGCACCAACAGCGCAGGGACAACATATGCCCCTGTCCTCTCGCTTGATTTCACACTCCGTCGGTAATTCTTCTCAAGCAATTGTCCTTTGAGAGACATGAGCATCCTCCAACAAACTAGGGAAAGTTAATATTTTGATCTCTTAAGATCAGGCATGCGAATTTCGACCAAAACGGAAATTACGAATGGTCCATCGCCAAAAGACGTACCACACCCTCTAACCGCAAGCAGACATTTATCGCCTTGCAGTTACCCACCTGGTTACGCAATGTAAGACACTTCCAAGGTTGCAGAGCTCATAAGCTCCACAACGATGTCGCGGGAATCAGAACCAATTACTTTGTTGTCTAAATGAAGAAAAGCTTTGTTGCAAAACCTAACAAAAGTTTAAGTACCATGATGCCGAACTCTTTGTCAAGACTTTTTTCAGAAATACAGACTCTGCGGCGCGCGATTTTCAGTTTAGATCGTAAAAGAGTGTGATAAGCTTTTCGCGATCTTCCAGTATGATGAATTGGCTCAAATCGCTAAAGATCAAACTTTAGCGTTTGACCTCCAGAATTCAAGTTAACTATTTAACCAATTCCTTCGACCCGCCAACAAAAGGATCTCAAATCTTGATTTTATTCAGGAGGGTTAAATCCTTGGTGTGCCCATGAAAATTGATTTCGTCTGGCTGCTTTCGTTGATCTGTTTGACTTGTCCTTTCATGGCCGAAGTTCCGGGACAAACCGCCAAGAAGGAATCAAGGCCGATCGAGTTTGTTGACATCACTAGCTCGGCGGGTATTAAGTGGGGATTCAGAACAATTGCACCTGGCACAAGGTATCTCATCGAGACGATGGGAGGAGGAGGAGGTTTCATTGACTACAATGGAGACGGGCTCCTCGATATTTATCTCGTCTGCTATTCGCAGACGCCGCAAGCCGATCGACAGACCAGGCTTAAGGATGCTCTTTATCGCAATAATGGTGACGGGACCTTCACTGACGTGACGGAAAGCGCAGGCATCAGCAATAGCATGTTAGGGATGGGACTCGCAGTTGGGGATTATAATAATGATGGATGGCCCGACATTTACATTACTGGTTATGGAGCAAGCAAACTGTATTTAAATACCGGCAAGGGATCGTTTACTGATGTAACCGCTCGCGCCGGGGTGGACAACAAGCATTGGGGCACCAGCGCTGCTTTTTTCGATTATGACAATGACGGTTATCTTGATCTCTTCGTCTGCAATTATTTGAGTTTTGATCCGGACGGTAAAGTGCCGTGCGATTTCTTTGAAGGCCGGCCGTTCTGTTACCTGTCAAAGTTTAAAGGCTCTGCGAGCGTGCTCTATCACAACAATCGTGACGGCACATTCACTGAAGTAAGTGAGAAAGCAGGAATTGCTGAACATATCGGCAAAGGTCTGGGCGTGATTGCCCTGGATTACAACAACGACGGAAAGATGGACATCTTTCAGGCGAACGATGCCGCACCGAACTTTCTCTTTCGCAACAACGGCGACGGGACTTTTTCTGAGGTCGCCCTGGAAGCAAACTGCGCACTTGATCCGGATGGCGGTGTTCGGGGAGGAATGGGCGTCGACGCCGATGATCTTGACGGCGATGGTTTCCAGGATATCTTTGTCACCAACTTTTCCCAGCAAACAAATGCCTTTTGGCACAATAATGGAGACGGCACCTTCGACGAAACAACCAGCGAATTGGGACTGGGTAAGATCAGCTATGTAATGAGTGGTTTTGGCACTCGCTTCCTCGATTATAATAACGACGGTCTCGTCGATCTGTTCGTCCTCAATGGGCATCCGTTCGAACCGATCAACAAAGTAATTCCTGAAACCACTTATGCCGAGCCACCGTTCCTGTTTGAAAATACCGGCAAAGGATTTCGCGAAGTCGCGGCATTGCACGGAGCAGCGTTGAAGAGATCGTTCCTCGGGCGCGGCCTTGCCGTCGGTGATATTGATAACGACGGTGATTCTGATTTACTGTTGCTGAACGCTGGTGAACCGCCGGTCCTGCTCCGTAACGACGGGGGAAACCAGAACCATTGGCTGGGGGTCAGGCTGGTCGGCACGAAAAGCAATCGTGACGGCGTCGGAGCGAAGGTGACAATCAGCGCGGGCGGTAGGCAACGGTCCAAAGTCCTGATCGGCGGGACCAGCTACTGCTCGGCGTCCGACCAACGCCTGCTCTTTGGCATAGGCGACAACGAAAAGATTGATTCGCTCATCGTACGTTGGCCGAGTGGCCAGGTCACGACCTCGAAAGACATTACCATCGATCGCTACGTCACAATCAGGGAAGACACGAGTTCCCCAACACGACGTTAACGGGCGAACGGCCTGAACCGCATTATTCTGATTGAGCGTTCCAGGAAGATTGAAACGTTATCGAAGGGAATTCATCATGAAGACTTGCACCGTCCTAATCCTGGTTTTCTGTTTGACCACTGTTTCGCTCAACAAAGCTAACTGCCAGACGCCCACTGATAAGGAACAGGACATCGAGAAAGTTGTGGTCGGTACCAATGAAGTTGTACTTGACGCGGTCGTCAAAGACAAAAAAGGACGTGCGATAAAAGATCTTACGGCGGCCGATTTCGAAGTCTCTGAAGATGGCGTACCTCAGGAAGTCCGATCCTTTCGCCTGGTCACTCGCGAACCGGCATCGGTGAGCGAGCCAAAGGCCGACACGAGGCTAAGCAACTCAAAGCCGAGTGCCAATGCAAACGAAAGTCAAGCCGGAGAATCGAAATACCCTGCCCCGTCGAGGCCCGCAACGCCGCTCAACAGTCCAACTCACTTCGGCGCGTTGGCTCTCGTTTATGATCGGCTCTCTCCTAACGCGCGTTCGATTGCGCGCGAGGCTTCGCTGAGTTATATCGACGGTAAGCGACGGGACGATTTCGTTGGTGTTTTTGGCATCGATCTTTCCCTCCGAGTGCTGCAGCGCTTTACGAACGACGAGAATAAGATAAAGGCCGCGGTGGAGAGGGGCCTCTCGCATAGTAGCTCCACATACGCTTCGGCAACCGATCAAATTCCCGATTTGCAGGATCAGCAGGCCGGGCTTCAGAGCCAGGTTGATTCAGGCACGCAAGGCGCCGGTGCAGGTAGTGACCCTTCGGCCGGCGTAGGCGCGGCTGCAGCGCAGCAACAGTTCAATGCCATGACTCTGAACATTGCCCAGGGATTTGAACGCATGGAGCACAACCAGCAAGGCACCGCCACCATCGAAGGATTGCTCGCAATCATCGACGGAATGAAGAACCTTCCCGGCCGCAAGGCAATGATCTTTTTTTCTGAGGGCCTTACATTGCCGACGAACGTGATGAGTCACTTTCGTTCTGTTATAAGTAACGCCAATCGCGCCAACGTAAGTATCTATGCGGTCGATGCCGCTGGCCTGCGCGCCGAAAGTTCGGATGCGCAAGCGGGCAAATCGATGACGAGGTTGGGCCAGGCACGCGCTCGGACGGCTGGCAGTAACAGCGATCCTTCTGGCTCAATGATGCAGGACCTTGAGCGCAATGAGGATCTGATGCGCTCAAATCCCGACAGCGCCCTGGGCGATCTCGCGAATGAAACTGGCGGCGCGCTAATCTCCAATACTAACGACCCTGGCCCAAAACTCCGCCAGGTCGATGAAGACCTCCATGCCTACTATCTGCTGACCTACACACCGAAAAATCCGAACTATGATGGCCGCTTTCGCCAGATCAGCGTCAAAGTGAATCGCTCAGGCGTTGACGTGCAGGCGCGCAGGGGCTACTACGCCCTCAATAACTCTTACGGCACACCTGTGCTAGATTACGAAGCGCCCGCACTGGCTGTATTGTCGGAAAAGCCGCGTCCCAACTCGTTCGAAAGTCGTGCCGCTGCCTTTAGTTTTCCCGAGTCAGGCCAGCCGGGTCTCGTCCCTGTCGTTGTCGAAGTACCTGCCGGTGCAGTCAACTATGCCGTTGATGATCGAAAGAAGACCTTTATCGCGGACTTTTCCTTTGTAGTGCTTATCAAAGACGCCTCCCAACACGTCGTGAAGAAGCTCAGCAATCAAGAGGTGATAAAGGGACCGCTCGACAAGCTGGCAAAGGCCAAAACCGGCGGCATGCTGTTCTACCGCGAGGCCAATCTCGATCCAGGGCAGTATTCAATTGCCGCGGTTGTTTACGACAACATAACCCGGCAGTCGAGTACGAACACCAGCACAGTGACTGTGCCCCCGGCCGATCAGGCGGCCCTGCGTCTGAGCAGCATCGTGGTGATCAAAAAAGCAGAACGGCCGACGGCCGGGCAACAGGTTTTGCGGACTTTTCAGTTCGCTGATATGTTGGTCTATCCGAATCTTGGAGAGCCCGTCAGCAAAGCGGCCGGAAACCAATTGACCCTTTTCGTAACGGTATATACTGCGAAGGGTGACACTACCGCTCCAAAGCTTAGCCTGGAGATTGACCGTGCGGGCCACTCAGTGGGTCACCTCTCCTACGATCTGCATGCGCCGGATCAAACCGGCCGCATTCAATATGCAAGCGTTATATCTCTGGATAAGTTTCAGCCGGGCGATTACGACCTGAAACTCACGGTACGGGCCGGAGCAAACATGGCGGCGCGATCCGAACACGTCCGACTCTCGCCGTAATGGTATTCTGGTTGGTATTCGACAGTTTAATGGTCTTTGACTAATTAATGTATCTTTCCCACGTAACCCTAATCGATAATGTCGACTTACAGCTGATTGGACCGTTACGTTATTTATTCAAAGGCCATCAGCTGGAGGTCTGAAGTTTGGACCTTTTGGTTTTAATTCTTGGTTTTAATTTTGGTTTTAATTATTGCCACTACCTTATGGTCTTTGACAATTAAATGAACCCTTTTTTTGAGGTAAAATAGCAGTGATAAGAGGCCAGGAGGGGGTCGCTATGATAAGGGTCTTTGATCTTAACGAAGCCGATCGGGAAAGGCTGGAGTTTCTGCGCAATCG
>WNFR01000810.1_pt1 | contig 31931 bp, 27 predicted proteins | sample 5400221 | NCBI WGS metagenome assembly WNFR01 (sample SAMN13153357, study PRJNA577476) | soil metagenome | isolation source: 40 cm soil under Madrone tree | place: USA:California | collected 2016-06-14
CGTGCCGCACCCGGTCGCGATCGAGCGATGGAAATCGCGACGCATTTCCTCCGTCGCACCGCGGACGGCCAGGCTTTTGGCCGGCGCGACCGTCAGAAGGTTGACGGCGCCGCGCTCGCGGGGTCGCCGGCGAGGCTCGACTCCGCGCGGCTCCAGGCGCGCAGCGCGGGAGCGAGCTCGTGCGCGAGCAGGGTCGACAGCTCACCCCAGGCGCGCCGCTCTTGCGCGCTGAGCAGCGCAGGAGCGACGGTCTGCACCGGCTCGACGGCCTCGGGCACGACGGCGCCGTCGAGCGTCGCCACCTGCTGCTCGAGGACGAGCGCGAGACGCAGCTCCTCCATCAGCGCCGCGAGGAGCGCGTTGGCGTCGCGATCGTCGCCGGCGGCGAAGTGGGCGACCACGAGATCGACCTTCGACGCGACGATCTCGACGGCCGCCGCCAGCTCGGCGCGCATGCAGCGCGCGAACGCCGCCGGCGTCGACGTGCCGAGCACGAGCCGCCGCACGCTCCCGGCGCCGCGCCGCGCGTACCGCTCCTCGTCGCCGGCGCTGAAGGTGATACCGTCGATCTCGACGGTCGTGACGATCTCGTCCGGGTCGACGTGGACGCCGAGAGCCTCGATCATCTCGCCGACCGTCGCACCCGCCGCCTCGACCGCGCCCACCGCGCGCTCATTGATGAAGACGTCCATCGTCGCTCTCCTCCTCGATGGCGGCGCCGCCGAGCAGCGTCGTCATGCAATCGGCCCCGCGGGCGAGCTCGTCGTAGAGGGTGCGGGTCGCGGCCGCGAGCGTCGCGACGTCCGCATCCTCGAGATTCTCCTTGCCGAACTTGAACATCTGCGTCAGCACCGCGGTATCCGGATGCGCGCCGCCGTGCTCCGTGATCAGCCGGTCGAGCGCGTCGAGCTCGCGGCCGAGGCGGGCGATCTCCTCGAACGGCTCGCGACCGACCGCTCTCCGCAGTCTCGCGGCCAGCGCGCTGCCGTCGCGCGCCAGCCGCGCTACGCCGCTGAACGGCGCCGCGTCGACCCTCGCGGCCTGCGGCCGCGGCAGCGGCGCGTTCGCCAGCAGCGCGAGACAGGTGGCGCGATAGGCGCGACGCAGCTCGTCCTCCGCGCGCGCCGGCCGCGTGCCGAGGAGATCGCAGCGGTAGCGGCCGTCGGCGTCGAAGGCCGTGCGGTAGAGACGCGCGGTCGCCGTCGTCTGCGCGAGGCGATCGAGTGCCGCCCAGTCGCCGGCGAGGCGCGCGCCGACCACCGCCGCGACCAACTGCGGCTCGATCTCGGTGCGGCAGAACGGCTGCAAACAGGTGACGTTGTGATCGCAGGGCGCGCACGGCGCATTCGCCTGCAGCACGACGTTGTCGGGCGCATACGGGCCGGTGTCGAACGGCGACGCCGGGCCGAAGAAGAGTCCGACGACGGGCGTCCCGACCGCGACCGCCATGTGCATCGGCCCCGTGTCGCCGCTGACGAGGGCGTCGAGACGCCGTAGCAGTGCTCCCAGCTCGGCGATGCCGGTCTTGCCACAGGCGTCGATGACGCCGTCGCCGATCTCCGCCGCGACCGCGGCGGCGAGCGCGCGGTCGCCGCGGCCGCCGACCAACACGACGCGATGGCCGGCGCCGGCGAGCGCCCGGCCGAGCGCGCCGAACGCCGCCGCCGGCCACTGGCGGATCTCGCGGCTGGCACCGAGCTGCAAACCGACGAGCGGCACGCCGTCGCGGACGCCGGCGGTGGCGAGCAGCGCCGCCGCCGCACGCTCGGCGTCCTCGCCCACGACGTAGCGCAGCGGCTCTACGCCGCCGCCCCCGCCCGCCATCTCCCGGTAGTAGTCGACGAGGTTGAAGGCGGCGACGCGACGGTTGAGGCACATCGTCGCGAAGAGCCGCGCCCACGGATGATGGATCACGCGAAACCCGTCCGGCGTCATCGACCAGCCGCGCACGTCGCGGATGCCGAGGAGACCCATGAAGACCGCCGTCATCCGCGAGCTCGAGTAGTTGAGCGCGACGTCGTAGTCGGCGGCGCGCAGCTCGGCGAGCACCTCCTCGACGTAGCGATAGCCGTCGAGGAGCGCGGCGCCGCCGCGCAGCATGAGACCGCCGAGGCGGTCGAGATCGACGCGGATCACGTGATCGAGGCCGGGGACGTCGTCGCAGACGTCGGCGAAGTTGCGCTCGGCGAGGAGGGTCACCTCGACACCGGGGTGATGCGCGCGCAAGGTCGCGATCGCCGGCGACGTCTGCAGGAGGTCGCCGAACCGGGTCAAGTTGACGATCAAGGCCCGTGTGGCTCGCCGCGCGCTCATGCGCGGTACTCCCGCAGGTACATCTCGTCGAACTGGTGCAGAAAGAGGAGGATGGCCTCCGGCTCCTCGAGCGCGCCGTCGTGCTCGACGATGCTCGCGACCAGGCGATCGAGCGCGAACGGCGTCGTCGGATCGAAGCGGTCGAGGAAGCGGCCGAGCGCGCTTCGACCCTCGCTGCGCACGACGTCGCCGACCGTCGCCACGCGGGCGCGGCCGAGAAAGCGGTCCTGCTCGTGGCCGATGACGGTGCCGAGCAGACGCTCGACGCGATGGCCGTACGTGTGCTCGGCGAGCGCACGGCGGCGGGCGCGATCCGCCATCGCCACCCGCTCCTCCGGGTGCGCCAGGTAGTGGCGGGTCAGCTCGCGCATGTCGGCGACGGTCGCGGCGATCGCGAGCTCGCGCTCGTCGAAGAGCGGCGGCAGCAGCGACCGGCGGTCGACGACCTGAAAGGCGCCGCAGCCGGCGAGCTCGAACGTGCGTGGATTGACGAAGTCGCCGCGCGGATCGACGCCGTCGTGATACGTCGACGAGTGCAGGTTCAGGTTGACGTCGACGGCGTTGAAGATGCGCACCGACTCCTCGGTCGTGATGCGCGCGCCGCCGCGCTGGACGACGCGCCCGAGATCGGCGGCGCCGGCCCAGTCGCTGCCCCAGATGCGAAAATCCGTGTCGAGAAAGCGGCGAAACGCCAGCCGGCGATTGCGGTACCCGGCACCGACGAACGCGACCTCGCTCGCGTACTCGGCGCGCGCCGCCGCATCGAGGCTGAGCGGCCGATGGATCTCCGGATCGAAGCCGCACGGCAGGTACGCCACCCGCGCGGCGGTGACGGCGCCGAGCGCGGCCAGGCACTCGTCCTCTTGGATCGTGAACACGTAATCGTAGTGCGCGGCGACGGCGCGCCAGTACGTCAGCACCCGGTAGTCCTCCACGAACCACAGCACGCGCACCGCGCCCGCGGCGGCGATCGCGTCGAGCGCCGCCGGGCCGAGCGGCGCTTGCGCGAGCGCCAGCACCACGTCGGGCTCGATCGCCTCGACCGCGGCGACGACGCCGTCGCCGAGCGTCTCGCAGTAGCGGTTCTCGAGCGCGCTCCGGCGCGCGCGGCGGGCACCGAAGCGTTCGAGGGCGCGAAACGCGTCGTGGAACGGACTCAGATCGAGGAGGTGCGTCTCGTGCCCGAGCGTGGCGAGCGCGCGCGCGGCATAGCCGGCGATCGGCCACGAGCCGCCGTACATGGGCGAGACGACGAGGATCTTGAGGCGCATGCCGAGATGCGTCGCTGATGCTTGCCAAGCGGTCAGCGCGCGGCGGTAGGCGTCGCCGGGCACGAGGAGCGCCGGTGCGTAGCCGAGGACGCGTGTGCGTTCGCCGGCCCGCAGGCGTCGCCCGGTGCCGCTCGACCTCGCCTCCGAGGGCGCGCCGACCGTATCGCCGGCGCCCGGCTCCGACGTCGCCGGCGGCTCGATGCTGGTGACGATCTCGATGCGGGCGAGCAACGCGCTCAGGTCGCGGGTCGCCAGCGCCACACGCCAGATCGCGAGGTCGGGCTCGACGACGACGATGGTGCCGGCGAAGCGCGCCGCCAGCGCCTCGACGTGGTAGCCGAGTCCCAGACCGACGACGACGGCACGCGTCGCGGCCGCCGCCGCCAAGCGATCGGCGGCACCGCGCGCCCAGCGCACCCCGTCCTGCGCCGGATCGCCGCGATGCTGCAGCGGAACGCCGGCAACGGTCAGCAGCGGCGCCCCCGACGCGGCCTGCGCGATCACGTGCGTCGGCGGGACCTCCGCGGCGGCGATTGCCGCGACGAGCGCCGGGACGCGTGCCGCGAGGACGCGCTCGTTCTCCCCGCGCAGCGTCACGAAGCGAGCTCGTGCTCGAGGGAGCGCGCGAGCGCGTGCGCCGGCGCATCGCGCAGCACGTCGCGCACGGTCGCTCGACTCTCCTCCGTCCGTCCGGCGGCGTAGAGGCAGCTCGCGAGCGCGACGCGCACGTCGGCGTCGTCGCCGACGCGGGCGAGATAGTCGCGGAGATGCGTCTCGAGCTCGGCGAGACGATCGAGCGCGCTCGCGAGCGTGATGAGCCCGCTCAATGCCGCGCGGTGTGCGGGGTCGAGGCTCCGCGCCTCGACGTAGGCGCGCCACGCATCCTCCGTCTGCGCGAGCCGTGCGAGACAGAGCCCGAGCGCCGCCCACGCGTTGGCGGTGCCGCCCGCGGCGGTCGCGCGCTCGAGCCAGGCGCGCGCCGTGGCGTCGTCGCCGCGCTGGAGCGCGATGATCCCGAGCCCGGCCTCGCCGCGCTCGCGATAGCCCGCGTTGCCCAGCAGCGCCGCGAATTGCGCCTCCGCCTCGTCGAGGCGCTCGAGATACGTGCAGGCGACCGCCCGCAACTCGGCGACCGCCGCCGGATCGGCGCCTGCGGCCGCGGCCCGCGCCACGTGTCGAAGCGCGTCGTCCCACGCGCCCGCGGCGCGCGCCCGTGTCGCGGCGTCGAGCGCGGCCGTCGCGAGCTGGGTCGCCGAATCGGAGGCGGTCACGGCGGGCGCCGCCGCGACGGTGCCGTTTGCACGCGCCGGCGCCGCGCCGAGCAGCGCGCTGGACGGCGTCGTGATCACCGCGTCCGCCCTGACCGCGTGGGGAATCACGGCCGCCGGCGCCGACGCGCCCACGGTCGGGGCGAGCTCCGCATAGAGGGCGAGCGTCGCCGCGGCGCTGCGCGCCCACGTGAACTCGCGGGCGCGTGCCGCCGCGCATTCGGGATCGAGCGCCCGCGCGGTCTCGACCGCGCGGCGGATGCTCGCGGGATCGTCGGGCTCGAGGTACGCGATCGTGTCGCCGAGATAGTCCTCGATCGCGCCCCATCCCGATGCGGCGACGCGCGTCCCGTGCAGCGCCGCTTCGAGCGATACCAGACCCGGGAGCTCGTACCAGCTCGGCAGGCAATGCGCCGCCGCATCGCGAAATGCCGCCGCCAGCATGACCGAGGGCAGCCGTGCGAGGAGCAGCGTCCGGCCGCGGCGCGCGAACCCCGCGCAGAGACGGGCGTACTCCGGCTGGTAGGAGACGCCGCCGGTCACGAGGACGACCGGTCGCGGGTCGTCGCGCAATGCCTCGAGCAGCATCAGCTGGTTCTTTCGGGTCTCGAGACGCCCGACGCAGAGCACGTAGTCGCGCAGCTCGTGGGCGGCGGCGAACGTGCCGTCGGGAAGCGGCGCCTCCTCGGTGTGGAGGTCGGCGCCGAACGGGATCACCCGAACGTCGCGCGCCTGCGGATAGTCGGCGACGACGTGCCGGCGCTCAGTCTCGCTGCAGCACACGAGGACGCGCGCCATGCCGGCGGTGACGTCGTTCACCGCCTTGCGCGCGGCGGGTGCGTTGCGGACGCGACGCAGGGTCGCGGCGAGCGCGTCGTGATCGAGGGCGGTGCGCCGTCTCCCATCGGCGTCGGCACTCGCCGCGAAGAGCTGCGCGACCGCGAGCGACGGCGCCGCGAAGCGCGGCCAGTCCTCGTACAGCGTCGTGACCACGAGCGGCGCGCCGGCACGTGCCGCGTCCTCGGCGAACGCGCGCGTCGTCTCGGGAGTGGCGAAGTTGACCGTGTGCACGACGTCGGTGCCGGGCGGGACGCCGCGCTCGGTGGTGAATTGGACGCGCGCGCCGCGGCGCTCGAGCGTCGCCATCAAGCGTCGCACGACGACGGTGTCACCGCCGGGATGCGTGAAGAGATTCGCGCGCGCTTGAAAGAGCACCTGCGGGCCGCATCCGCTCCGCGCCCGCGTGTCGTGTGCGCCGGAGACGGTGGAGACCGTCGCCGACGGTGATGTAGCCGCCATGCCGTCTCCCGGGCGAGCACGGCCGCCTCGCGGCGTTACCGCGAGGCGGCCCCCCGACCCCCCCTTCTCCTCTGTCCTCCCCGCCTCCGCGCCGGCGAAAGGAGCAAGACGAATGCCACAGGATTTCGTGCTCGAAGTGCGCGACATGTTTCCGCCGCTCGACGGGTCGCCGCATGCCGCGGCGGAAATCTGTGCCGCCATCGCGCCGCCGTCAGCGAATTGACAGCCGCCCGAGCACCCGTCCCTCCCGCGTCATCGCGTCGTTTCGCTGCCGACGGGACGGCGGCAAGCTGCGGACCAGAGTAGCCCGGCGGTACTGCGCCGAGTTGCGGCCCAGAGCGGCGCGCCGATACTGGGGCGAGTTGCGAGCCACAACGGCGCGGCGGGTACTGGGGCGAGTTGCGAGCCAGACGAGGCGCGAGGGAAGTGAGCAGCGCAGGCGTAGCAGCGCTACGCCGAGCAGCGGAGCGACCGAGCAACGAAGTATGGCGACGCAAATCGCCCCAGTACCCTCAGGCGCGATGCGACGCGAATAGTGCCGCCTCCGAGCACGCGCTGCGATAGCGCGCCGCGCTTGCGCGGCTCGCGTGCAACGCGCCGAGGCGCGCCGCGGTCGCCGCGCGCGCCGCGCTCGTGAGACGCAGCGCCGCCGCGCGGCGGCGCTCGATCGCGCCCGCGAGCGCGTCGGCTGCGGCCCAGCGCGCGGCCTCGTCGGCGGTCGCGAGCCGGCGCGCGTCCGCGAGCGGACGGAGATCCGCCTCGAGCGCGTCGAGCCGCGGCACCAGCGCCGCCGCGTCGTCCCACGACGCAGCCGCGAGATGCGTCTCCAGTGCATCGTACACGGCGGCGATCTCGCGATGGACCGCTTCGGCCGCGCGCGCGCAAGCGGCAGCGGAAGCTGCCGCGTCGGCGATATCAGGCGGCATCGACCACCGGCACGCCGTGCCGCAGGATGTCGCGGAACGCGCTCGCGACGATGTCGAGGAGACGCGAGACCTGCTCGAGATGGCGCACGCTCTTCTGCCGGTTCGCCTCGACGAGGTGCTGCAGCATGAACTGGTAGAGGCGCTCGAGGTCGGCGGCGATCTGACCACCGGCGGCGTGGTCGAGCGTGTGGAGCAGCTCGGCGATGATGGCCTGCGCGCGGCCGAGGTCGTACCCGAAGCGACCGATGTCGTTCGCCGCGAGATTGGCGCGCGCCTGCGCCAGGAACTTCAAGCCGCCGTCGAACATGAGGAGCAGCAGGCGGCCGCGGTCCGCCGTCCCGACCTGCGCCTGCTGGTATCGCGCCGCCGTCGATTGCGCGCCGATCATCCGTTCCTCCCTCCGAGATTCGTGAGCGCCGTGAGATAGCTGCCCTGCGCCTGGAGTTTGTTCACCAAGAGCTCGAGATTCGTGTATGTCGCACGCAGGTTGGCCGCGAAATCGTCGAGGTGGCGCTGCCCTGCAGTGAGTTGGTCGTCGATATTGGTGATTTGATCGGTGATGCTCTTCGCGTCGATGTCGATGAGTCCGCCCGAGCGCGTCAACACGGTGAGAAAATCGTGCACCCGGTCGGCGACGCCACCGACGGCGCCTGCGCCGCCGAAGAGCGTCGCGACCGCGCCCGGATCGGCGGTGACGGCGGTCGTGAACTTCGCGGTGTCGAACCCGAGCGTGCCGTCGCGCTTGGTGGTGATGCCGACCTGCGACAGCACCGTGTAGCCGCCCTCGAGCCCGCTCACCGCGCCCGAAACCACGCTGTGCAGGCTGGACAGGATGGTGCGCACGGTGCCGTCGAACGCGAGCGGCCCCGCGGCGACGGAATGATCGGTCGACGAGGTGTCCTGCGTCACCTGGCTCTGGCTGCCGACGAAGTTGATGACGTCGTTGAACGCGTCGACGACCTTCCGCACGTTGGCGGTCGCAGCGGCGACGTCCGTCGACACGGCGACCGTCGTCGGGCCGCCTTTCCCGACGAGCGACAGCGTGACGCCGGGGATCACGTCGTCGAAAGTGTTGTGCTCACGGACCAGCGGATCCGCGAAGCCCGTCACCGTGAAGCGGGCGTTCGCCGCCGCCTGCGTGACCGCGACGCCGAGGTTCGTGTCGTCGGTGACGATCGTGATGTCGTGTGAGGTGCCGGTGTCCGTCGAGGCGATGCGCAACCGGTAGTCGGGCGCCGCCGCCGTCCCGGCGTTCACGACCGAGGCGCTCACGCCGGCGTCCTTGCCGTTGATCGCGGTCGCGAGCCCTTGCAGGGTCGTCGTGGCGTCGATCGCCACCGTCTGGTTGTCGCCGCTCCCGACCTTGAAGACGAAGCTGCCGGTGCCGGCGGCGACGGTCGCCGTCGCGGAGCCCTTGCCGTTCGCCGACGTCGCGATCGCGCCGCGCGCCAAGTCGAGCACCGTGATGTCGGTCGTGCCGACCGCGGCGCCCGAGGTCGCCTTGGCGGTGAGCACCGTCTCGTCGCTCGACGTCGCGCTGTGGCCGATGACGTCGCTGCCGTCGCGGACGGTGTCGACGGCGGTGAGGAACGCGAGAATCTTCGTGTTGAAGGTCTGCAGCGCGATCTGCCGCGCCGCCATGGTGTCGCGCTGCGCAGAGAGCGCGTCGAGGGGGCGGCGCTCGAGCGCGACAAGCTGGGTGATGATGTTGTTCGTATCGAGGCCGGTCGCGAGGCCGCCGACCGTGATGTTCGGCATCCGCTCAGCCCTCGCGGTCGAGGAGGACGCCGCGTCCGTCCGGGAGCTTCTTCAGCTTCGCGCCGAGATCCTCGGGCGGCAGTGTCCGCACCACCTCTCCCGTCTTCGCGTCGATCACCTGCACCACCACCCGCCCCCCTTCCTCGTCGAGCCGAAAGGACAGTTCGTAATTCGAAAACTCCGGCAGCCGGACCGACTTCGGCCCGGTGGGCTCGTTCTCGGCGGCGCCGGCGGCCGCGGGATCCTTGTGCTCGGGGTGCTGCTGCGCCGGCGGCGGCGACTTGCCGTCGCCGTCGCGCGTCTGCGCGTCGACGACGCCGTGCACCGCCGTGAGCGGCGGCGTTCCCCCGTTGCCGATGCCCATGGACTCTCTCGCTTACGGTGGCGGGACGGGCGCGACGCCCATCCCGCCTCCTTCCTTGCTTGCTACTCGTTACCCCAGCAGCTTCAGCGCCAACCCGGGCTGCTGGTTCGCCTGCGCCAAGACGGCGACGCCGGCCTGCTGCAGGATGCTGTTACGCGTGAGGTTCGCCGTCTCCTCCGCCACGTCGGCGTCGCGGATGCGCGACTCGGCGGACAGGAAGTTCTGGCTCGCCACCCGCAGGTTGTCGATCGCGGTGTTGAGGCGGCTCTCGATCGATCCCAAGGTGCCACGCTTCGTCGCGACGAGCGCGATCGCCGAGGTGATGGCACCGAGGGCCGACTGTGCCGCCGCGGACGACGACACCGAGATGCCGGAGAGGCCGATGCCGCTCGCCGACGCGTCGATGGTCGTGAAGGAGATGCGGCTGTTGGCGGTGCCGTCGAGGCCGACCTGCAAGGCGACGCTGGTGCCTCCGGAGAGCAGGTTCACGCCGTTGAACGAGGTCGTGTTCGAGATGCGGTCGATCTCGGAGACGAGCGCGGTGAACTCGGACTGGATACCGCTACGCTGGGTATTGCTGATCAAGCCCGAGGCCGCTTCCGAGGCAAGCTCGGCGAGACGGGTGATGATGTCGCCGCTCTTGCCGAGCGCCTGCTCGCCGATGCTGAGGGCGCTGATGCCGTCGTTCGCATTGCGGATCGCCTGGCTGGCGATGCGGCTGTCGGCGCGTAGCTTGTCGGCGATCGCCAGGCCGGCGGCGTCGTCCGACGCCGAGTTGATGCGGAGACCCGACGACAGTCGCTCAATCGACTTGTTGAGCAACGACGTGGTCTCCGCGAGGTGTCGCTGCGCATTCAGCGAAGCGACGTTCGCGTTGATCGTAAGAGCCATCTGATCCTCCGTGGTTTCGATCCCGTTCGTCCGTGGACGGGGCTCGTTTGGTTTCGGACGAACGCGAAAGGGGGCCACCCCGCTTGAAACCCGCGTCGTTCCGCTCGCTGGGTGTTATCGTCGATGGTCACCGGAAACTTGAGACGGCTCGGACCCGACCGCGTGCGCGACGTCGTGGAAGAGCGCCCGGGGGAGCACGGACTCACCCGGCGGCGCTGCTCTCGCGCGGCGGCTCTTCCCCTCGTCCGGCTGCCCTCGCGCGGTCGCTCCTCCGCCGGCCCGGCCGGCGACTTTGGTCGGCAGCGACGGTCGCCCACGGTCGGCGCGTCGCGCCACGGCGCGGGCTTTGCCGTTGGCGCGTCGCCGCGACGGAGCGCCATACCACACACTATGCGAAGTCGCGCGGCACCTAATTTGCCGAGCATTGCATGAAATCAAATGCGCGTACCAATTGAAAAGACTAGTTGCGCGGCAACTCGTATGACACGTATCTTGTCTACGATATGGTTCCGTCCGCTCGGTCGGTGGCGGTGGCGCTCGTGCTCGGCGCCGCGGTGGGATCGCTCGCTTTCGCGTCCCCTGCGCATGCGATTGCGATCTCGATCGCCTGCGCCGATCCGGACACGCAAAGCGACGCCGCGGCGCAGAACAGCCACCTCATTTGCAGCCCGCCGTTCGGCACCGGCGCGTGCAACGTGGTCTCGGACTTCACGATCGCCGCTTCTCCGCCGCCGCCGCCGCGGGGCTGTGTATTCGACATGGGCAGCCGTGACGTCGTGTTCAACGGCCAATTCGACGCCGGTACGTCGAAGCTGGACGTCACCGCGCGCACCATCACGGTGAAGAACCAGCTGAACGCGCGGCCCGCCGATCCGACGGCCCCCGGCGGCACGGTGTCGCTGAAGGCGACCGGCGATGCGACGCATCCCGGGACCATCACCATCGTGTTCGGCCGCGTCGATGTGACCGGCAGCCCCGCGGGTCTCATCGTGCTCGACGCCGCCGCGAAGGTCGACCTGCAGGCGACGACACCGCTCGTCGCCAACGCCAGCCAGGCCTTCTCCAGCGGCGGCACGATCCTGGTCAAGGCCGGCACCGCCATTCGCCAAGCGGGGCTCGTGACGGCGACGTCGGGCAGCTTGGGCGACGGCGGCTCGATCGCCTACCGCGCCGGTACCAACATCGACATCCGCGCCGACATCGACGCCCACGGCGGCGCCAACGACGGCGGGGACGTCGACATGATCGCCGGCGACGACATCAACGTCACGCAGTTGATCGATGTCAGCAGCCAGAGCGGCGGCAACGGCGGCTCGATCTCGATCCGCGCCGGCTTCGACGCGATCGGCGGCGTCAAGCCCGGCGGCACGCTGACCGTCGCGGCGACCTCGGCGCTGCGCGCGGACGGTAACCTCGACATCGACTCGGGCTACGACGGCGGCGACATCCTCCTCACCGCTTTGGGTTCCATCTCGCTCGCCGGCGCCGTGCATGCGCGGGGCGGCACGCCCGACGGCAGCGGCGGCTCGCTGACGATCGACAGCAGCGACAGCGCGCCGAACGCCATCGGGCCGCTCGACGGCGATGTCTCCATGACAGGACCGGTCGCGTTGAGCGTCAGCGGCATTAACAGCGACGGCGGCGAACTGGATGTCACTGCCGGCCGCAACGCGACGATCTCGCAGCCGATCGACGTCACGGCCGCGAGCGGCGGCGGCATCAGCGTGTTCGGCGGCGGCAACGTCAGCATCAACGCCGCGCTCCTCGCCAACGCCGATCTCGACACCGGCGATGGCGGCAACATCAACCTCCAGGCGGGCAACGCCTCGTTCGGGACGCTCAGCGTCACCGCCAAGGTCGACGCCCACGCCGGCGCGACGAGCGGCGCCGCCGACGATCAGTTCTACTCGGGCTGCAACATCACGATCAACCCGAGCGGGACGGCGCCGTTCACGGTCAACGCGAACGGCAGCCCGCAGTTCGCGAGCGCCCGTATCGACGTCGCCGGGCCGGGCGCGATCACGATCGGCGCCAACACGCAGTTTTCCGCGCTGCCGACCGGCCAGGTCGTGCTGACGCACGCACAGACGCCGACGATCGGCAGCGGCGTCGGGTTCAGCCCGGTGAAGATCGACCGCGTCGCGACGACCTCGCCGCTCTATCCCGCGTGCCCGGTGTGCGGCGACGGCATCCTCCAGCCGGGCGAGGTGTGCGAGAAGGCGGGCCCTGGCGGCGCCTGCTGCAACGACACCTGCTCGGCCTTCACCTGCGTCACGCCGACGCCCACAGCCACCGTGACGCCGACCTCGACGGCGCCGACGGCGACGCGTACCGCGACGCCGATCCGAACGGCGACACCCGCCACGACCAGCGGAGGCGGAACGCCGCTGCCCCCGACGGCGACGCCGATCGGCGGCACGCCGGTCATCACGGCAACCGCGACGGCCACCCCAGCGCCGACCTCGACACCGCTGCCGTTGGTACAGCCGAAACCGGTCCTCGCATGCGAGCGCGCGCTCGGGCGCGCGTCGACAACCCTCGTTGCCGTGGACGTCGCGACGATCGAGCGCTGCGGCCTCGCCGCGTTCTCGTGCATCCAGTCGAAGCCAGCGGGGGCCGACCGCGATGCGTGCATCGCCAAGGCGCAGACGCGCTGCGCGAAGAAGCTCACCGCCTTGGACCAAGCCCGCAACAAGTTCACGAGCTCCCTCACGTCGGCGTGCGGCGGCGAGCCGCCACGCGTGCCGTTCCCGCTCTTGCTGGCGTCGTCGGTGCTCGGGTTCGAGAAGCTCGATCCCACCTGCCGCAACGAGGCGCACCTGTCGCTCACCTCCCTCGGCGCGATCGCCGCGTGCGTGCAGTTCGCCGGCGGCTGCCGCGCCGAACAGGCGCTCGGCGTCGCGTTGCCGCGGATCGGCGATCTTCTGCCGGCGGTGCTCAACGTCGAGGACATCGGCGTCTGCGTGCCGCCGCCGAGCGGCGACCTCGACGGGCTCGCCGATCCCAAGCAAGCCAAGCTCGCCGTGCGTTGCCAGCAAGGGACCACGGCGGCGGGGCGCCACCTGCTCATGCAGCGGATCGCGGCGGCGCGGCAGTGCGTCGACGGCTTGCTCGCGTGCCGACTCTCGGGACGGCCGCTCGTCGTGTGCACGAAGGTCGCCGCGCGCTGCGAGCAGAGGCTCGCCGCCCTCGATCAAGGGCCGAAGAGCGCCGTCGCGAAGCTCGCCACCAGCATCGGCCGCGCGTGCGGATCGTTGCCGGCGCCGGCGCTGTTCGGCGCCACCGGCACCGGATTCACTGGTGTCGCCGACCGCTGTGCCGCGCTCGGCGTCGACCCGTTGAGCGACGTCGGCGCGATCTCGACCTGCGTCGCGCGCGCGTACGGCTGCGCGGCGACCGCGCTCGTGCGCCGCGCCCTGCCGCTCGTCGACGATGAGCTCGGGCGGTTCGGGATCACCTTCGACGACGATCCGTTCTGCGCCGAGGTGGCGCCGACGCCCACCGCAACGATCACGGCGAGCGGGACGCCGACGCTCGTCGCGACGCCGGAGCCGACGGCGAGTGCGATCGCAAACCCGACCGCCACCGCAACGCCGACACCGTTCGGCACCGGCACGCCGGCCGCGACGGCGACACCACAAGCCGGTGAGACGCCGACGCCGACCGATACCGGCGCACCGAACCCGACGCCGACCGCCACCCCGGCTGGCGCGTGCGGCAACGGCATCGTCGAGCCCGGCGAGGAGTGTGACGACGGCAACACCGTCGCCGGCGACGGTTGCTCGCCCGACTGCCTCTTCGAGCTGCTCATTCCCGGTAGCGGATCGTTCAGTGTGAACTGCGTCGCCGAGATCGGGCTCATCGACCCGAACGCCACGTTCGGCAGCGACGGGCTGCCGACGTCACTGCAGAGCTGCGTCGACGGCGACCCCACCTGCGACGCCGACGGCATCGTCAACGACGAGTGCCACTTCCGGCTCGCGCTCTGTTTCCGCGCCACCGATCCGCGACTCCAGCGCTGCACCGGCGCGACGACCGTCACCAAGTACACGCTGCTGAGCCCGCGCCCGCAGGACCCGGTCCAGAACATCACTCGGGCGGCAGATGCGGCGGCGCTGATCGCGGCGTTCCAGACGCTGACGCCCGTGCCGCCGAGCGGCGACTCCGGCAACGTCCTCACGTTCGATCCGCCGCTCGTCGTCTCCGACGTTCCGCTGTGCACCGGCGTCGTCGATTTCGTCGTCCCGCTCGGCACCCGCGACTCGCATACCGAGAGGCTCCGCGGCAGCACCGCCAGCACGCCGGAGGGCAACCTCGTCGACAAGGACAAGCTGCGGCTGCGCTGCATCCGGCCCTGAGCGACGGAATGGATCGCGAGTCGGCGATCCGCGACCACGCGGCGACACTCGGCTTCGACGAGTGCGGCTTTGCGACCGTCGCCGCGCTCGGCCGTGACGCGTTCTTCGCGGGGTGGCTCGACGCCGGCTGCGCCGGCGAGATGCGCTGGCTGGAGCGCGGCACGACGCGCCGCCTGGACGCGCGCGCCGTGCTTCCGGAAGCGCGCAGCATCGTGACGCTCGCCTATCCCTATCGGCCGCCGTTGCCGCCGCCGCTCGACTGGCGCGCCGAGCTGCGCGGCCGGATCGCCGCCTACGCCCTCGACGACGACTACCACGGAGTCCTCGACGACAAGCTCGCCGCCCTCGAGCGCTGGATGGCGCGCGCGTTTCCCGGCTGTCGCACGCGACGCTACGTCGACACCGGCGCCGTGCTCGAGCGCGAATGGGCCGTCCGCGGCGGCCTCGGCTGGTTCGGCAAGAACACGATGCTGCTCAGCACGCGCCGCGGCTCGTGGTTCTTTCTCGCCGAGCTGCTCACCGATCTCGCGCTCACCGCCGACGAGCCGTCGGGAAGCCATTGCGGCCGCTGCACGGCGTGCCTCGCGGCCTGCCCGACGCAGGCGCTCGGCGACGGGCTCGTGCTCGATGCGCGCCGCTGCATCTCGTACCTGACGATCGAGCACCGCGGTCCGATTCCGCACGATCGCCGCGCCGGCCTCGGCCCGTGGATCTTCGGCTGCGACGTCTGTCAGGAGGTCTGCCCGTGGAATCCACCGCCGGCCGCCGAGCGCGACCCGACGCGCTGGGAGTGGCAGCACCCGCGGCTCACGGAGATCCTCGCGCTCGACGCGGCCGGCTTTCGCGCCCGCTTCGGCCGTACGCCGGTCACGCGCGCCAAGCGCCGTGGCCTCCTCCGCAACGCCGCGGTCGCGCTCGGCAACAGCGGCAATCCGGCCGCGGTGCCCGCGCTCGTCGCCGCGCTCGACGATCCCGAGCCGCTCGTCCGTGGCCATGCCGCGTGGGCGCTCGGCGCGCTCGGCGGCGCCCGCGCGCGGACGGCGCTCGAGCGCGTCCGCGGCCGTGACCCCGATGCGGTGGTCCGTGCCGAGGTCACCGCCGCGTTCGAGCGGCTCGGCATGCCACAGATCGCCGCGCCCTCCGCCTGACGCGCCGCCGCCGCACGAGCGGCGCGTCGTGGTAGGTGCGACGCCGCGAAGATCGCACGCGCGGGCGGGACGTTCGGTGCGCCGGCGGCGCGGGGGTCACCCTGCGCTCAGCGTGCCTGGCCCCATGCCACGTCGTGTGAATCCTTCCGTACGTCGGCCGCGCACTCGTAGCACGTACGGCCCATTCGCGCTGGGCGATCCCCGCGCCGCCGGCGCACCGCGCGGCTCCCACGCACGCGCGCCGTCGCGCGTCGCTCGCGCTGGACGCCTCGCTCGTGCGACGCCGCGCCGCGGACGGGGGACGGCGGTGCCGTGCGGGCGGGCGCGATGACCCGCGCGTCAGACGAGCGCGCGCGGGGCGGCGCCGGCGGCGTCGAGGAGCGCGAGCAGGCGGTCGCGTACGACGGCGGCGGCGTGGACGGCGGCGTCGGCCTCGCGCGGGTCGAGCGGCATGCGGCCGCCCGCGGTCATGTCGTGGCCGCCGGCGGACTCGTTGCCGAGCACGCGTTGCAGCACGTCGCCGGCGTTGACGTCCCGCTCGGTCGTGCGCAGCGACACGTGGAGGTTCTCGCCGAAGCCGCCGATCGCGCATGCCCACTCGACCTCATCGAGGCGGAGTAGAAAGTCCGCGACCTCCGCGACCATGTCGGGGTATTGGACCTCGGGCAGAATCGACACCACGACGCGGTCGTAGATCACCGCACGCTCGATCGCCTCGTGGAAGGCGCGGAAATAGACGCGCGGCACGCGCGCGTTCTCGATCTTGGCGAGACGCCGCTTGTTCGTGTACGGGTACAGGAACTGCGCCGCGGCGATGTCCGCCGGCGTCGCCTCGCGGCCGAGGTCCTGCGTCTCGGCCGAGATGCCGTAGAAGAGCGCGGTCGCGAGCTTGCTCTCGAGTTCGACCCGCGCCTCGCGCACGTACTCGGTGAGGATCGTCGACGTCGCCCCGTACTCGTCGCGGAGATCGAGGAACGGCACCTGGCGATAGTCGGCATACGCGGGATGGTGATCGATCACGACCGCGGGAACGATCTCGCGCGGTAGCGAGTTGTTCACCCGCCCCGGCTGGGTGTCGACCAGCGCCACGAGCGAGTCGGCGCGCAAGTGCAGATCGCGCACCGGCTTCAAGTCGATGTTCAGATACGTGAGCATCGCGCGGTTCTCGGCGCGGCCGACGATGCCGCCTTGGGCGATCACGGCGTCCTTCTTCAGGAGCTCCTGGGCGAGATACTTGAGCGCTGCCGCACTCGCGAGCGCGTCGGGGTCGGGGTTGTCGTGCGGCAGGATGATGAGCGGCTCCGGACCGCTCAACGCCTGGAGCAGTCCGGTGAGCATGCTTTTCGGAGCGGGACTCGCCATGCAATTCGCACGTCAGTGCGAGCCAATGATTATATGTCGCACGCGGGGATACGCCAAATCGCACACCGCGTTCACCATGGCGGGATGCGCTTTGCTATGGTAGCCGACGCATCGATGCCACAGTTGCGTGACCGCTTCGCTGCCGTCGTCCGCGACGGCGATCGCTGCGACCTCGGGCGCGCGGCGCTCGAGATCGCGCGGCTCGAATATCCGGATCTCGTCGCCGAGGATTCGCTGCGCGACCTCGACGCGCTGGCGACTGCTATACGCCCGCGCTTGCTGCGCCGCCGCCCGATCGACGACGTCGCCGTCGTGAGCGCGTATCTGTTCCGCGAGTGCGGCTTCCGCGGCGACACCGACCACTATTACGATCCGCGGAACAGCTTCCTGAACGACGTGCTCACGCGACGGGTCGGCATCCCGATCACGTTGTCCGTGGTGCTGATGGAGACGAGCACGCGGCTCGGTCTCGCGGTCGAGGGCGTCGGCTTTCCCGGGCACTTCCTGGTGCGGGTAGCGGGCGTCGAATCGCCCGTGCTGCTCGATCCGTTCTTCGCCGGCCGTCCGGTCGGCCGCGAGGAGCTGCGCGAGCGGCTGCGCGCGTTCTACGGCGCCGGACACGGCGAGGACGTCCAGCGCATCTTGCCGCAAGCGCTGCAGACGGCGGGGACGACGGGGATTCTCAGCCGCATGCTCGCCAACCTGCTGCGCATCTATCTCGAGCGCGACGATCGCGCCCACGCGCTCGCCACCGTCGAGCTCATGTTGGTCCTGGCACCCGACGCGCCCGAGCACCTGCGCGTCCGCGGCATGCTCTACGAGCAGCTGGAGCGTTTCGACGCGGCAGCAGCGGATTTGCGCCGGTATCTCGAGCTCGCACCCGACGGCGCGCACGCGCCGGACGCACGCGAGCGCCTCTGCCGCCTCGCGGGCGTTGCCGTCACCTTGCACTGACCGTGGCAGCGCCGGCGGCCGACGACTTCCGCGCACGCGCCGCTGCCGCCGCGGGCGACGCCGCACTGCACCGGAAGCTCGACCTCGCGTCGCTGCGGTTTCTCGACAAGCGCGCGCAGGTCTTCGCGGCACTTCCCGACGCGGAAGCGCGGCGCGACCGCGCCCGCGCCGTCAAAGCGCACGCGATCGCGAGCCTGGCGACGCTGCTTCCCCAGCTCGAGCAGCGCTTCACCGCCAACGGCGGCGTGGTGCACTGGGCCGGCGACGCCGCCGAGGCGTGCGCCATCGTCCTCGACATCGCCACGCGCGCCGGCGTGCGGCTCGTCGTCAAGGGCAAGTCGATGGTCTCGGAGGAGATCGGCCTCAACGCGGCGCTCGCAGCGGCGGACATCGAGGCCGTGGAGACCGATCTCGGCGAGTACATCGTCCAGCTCGCCGGCGAGCCGCCGTCGCACATCATCACCCCGGCGATCCATCTGTCCCAAGACGACGTTGCCGATCTCTTCACGCGGCGGCTGGGCGAGCCGCGGCACGCGACCGCCGAGGCGCTGACGGCCGCCGCACGGCGCATCTTGCGCACGAAGTTTCGCGCCGCCGGCATGGGCGTCACCGGCGTCAACTTCGCGAGTGCCGAGAGCGGCGCGCTCGTCGTCGTCGAGAACGAGGGCAACGGCCGGATGGCGCTCACGTTGCCGCGCATCCACGTCGCGCTCATGGGGATCGAGAAAGTCGTCGCCCGCGACGAGGACTTGGCGCCGATGCTGGAGCTCTTGCCGCGCAGCGCGACCGGACAGAGCTTGACGAGCTACGTTTCGCTCGTGACCGGCCCGCGGCGGCCGGACGAGATGGACGGCCCCGACGAGGTGCATCTCGTCGTCCTCGACAACGGCCGGACGCGGCTGCTCGCCGATCCGATCATGCGCGAGGCGCTCTACTGCCTGCGCTGCGGGGCGTGCTTGAACGCCTGTCCGGTCTATCGCCGCATCGGCGGCCACGCGTACGGCTACACGTACTCGGGGCCGATCGGTGCCGTCATCGCGCCGGCGCTCCTCGGGGTCGAGCGCGTCGCCGATCTCCCGTACGCGTCGACCTTGTGCGGCGCGTGTCGCGACGTCTGTCCGGTGCGCATCGACATCCCGCGCCTACTCCTCGAGTGGCGCGCGCGCATCGCGGCGGCGGTGCCGCGCTCGTGGGGTGAGCGCCTGCTCGTGCGTGCCTGGCGCACGATCGCGGCGTCGCCGCCGCGGTACCGTGTCGCCACCGGCGCGATGCGCGCCGCGTCCGCCGTCGTCGCGCACGTGCCGGCGCTCGCGGCGCTGCTCCCGCCGCTCGCGGCGTGGCGCCGCGGGCGCGAGCTGCCGACGTTCGCGGCGCGGCCGTTTCACCGCCGCTGGCGCGAGCGGCGCGTGGCGTCTCCCGATGGCGAGTGAGACGGTGCTGGACGCGCTACGCGCCGCGCTCGCCGGCGCCGTCGTGCCGCCGCTGCCGCGCCTGGCGCCGGCGAGCGCCGCGCCTGATCGCCGCGTCCTCGCGGCGGGCTTCGCGCGCGAGGCAGGCACCGTCGGGACGATCGTCCACGAGGTCGAGGGGCTCGGCGCCGCGATTTCCGCGGTGGCGGCCGTTCTCGCTGCGACGGCGACGTCGCCGCGGGTCGTCGCCTGGCCGACGCCGCTGGCACGTACGGTCGCCACTGCCGCCGTCGCCGCGACCCCCGGCGCGTCGCTGCGCATCGTCGATGACGCGGCGACCGCCCCCGGCGGTGACGTGGCCGACGACCTCGCAGCGGTCCGCGCCGCAACGACCGACGTCGTCGCTGCGGCCGACGTCGGCATCACCGAAGCGGAGTACCTCGTCGCCGACAGCGGCACGCTCGTGCTGCGCGCCGCCGGACGGGCGCGCGGCGTGTCGCTGCTGCCGCCCGTTCACGTCGCGGTCGTCGCATGCGACCGCCTCGTCGCCGATCTCGGCGCCGCGCTCGCGCATCTGCGTGCAACCGGCGCGCGCGACTCCTGCGTCACGTTGGTCACCGGTCCGAGCCGCACCGCCGACATCGAGAAGAAGCTCGTCGTCGGCGTCCACGGCCCCTGCACGCTGCACGTCGTGCTGCTCGCGCGCCCTGAGGCGTGACATGGACGTGCAGCTCCTGGTCACCTGTCTCGCCGACCAGCTCGCCCCCGAGGTCGGCGAGGCGACGGTGCGTCTCCTCGAGGGCCTCGGCCACCGCGTCCGGTTCCCGGAGGCACAAACGTGCTGCGGCCAGCCGGCGTTCAACGACGGGTTCCCCGCTGACGCTGCCGTGCTCGCGGCGCGCACGGTCGACGTCTTCGCAGCGGCGGATCCGGTGGTCGTGCCGTCGGGTTCGTGCGCGACCATGGTGCGACATTTTTACCCCGGCCTTCTCGCGCGCACGCCGCACGCCGAGGCCGCGCGCGCGCTCGCCGCGCGCACGTTCGAACTGTCGGAATTCGTGGTGCGGATCCTCGGACGCACGGACGTCGGGGCGCGGTTCCCCGCCCGCGTCACGTACCACGACTCGTGTCACCTACTGCGCGAGCTCGGCATCCGCGACGAGCCGCGCCGCCTCCTCGCCGCCGTCGCCGCGCTCGAGCTCGTCGAGATGGGGTACGCCGAGCACTGCTGCGGCTTCGGCGGCGCGTTCGCCGTCAAGTTTCCGGAGGTTTCGGCGGCGATCCTCGACGCCAAGGTCGAGCGTATCCTCGCGACCGGCGCGGAGGCGGTCGTCGCGAACGACACCGGCTGCTTGATCCAGCTCGCCGGCGGCCTCCGCCGTCACGGCGCCGCGGTGCGCACCCTCCATTTGGCGCAAGTGCTCGCGCCGGCGCCCGACGTCTGAGCGACGATCAGTGGGCGAGGAGCCCGTGGACCGCCGCGATCAGCTCGTCGGGGACGATCGGCTTCGTGAGCTGACACTGATAGCCGGCGGCGAGCGCGTGGGTGCGATCCGCTTCCCGAGCGCGACCGGTGACGGCGATTGCCGGGATCAGGCCGCGGTCGCCGGTATCCGGCGCCCGCACCCGACGCAGGAGCGCGTAGCCGTCGGCGTCGGGCATGACGATGTCGCTGATCAGCACGTCGGGCCGCGCTCGCTGCAAGACGTCGAAGGCGTCGACCGCCGAGACCGCCGTCGACACGTCGGCCCCGTGCAACGCCAGCATCATCCGCATCGCCTCGCGGGCGTCGGCGTCGTCGTCGACGATCAGGATGCGAACACCGTGCAGATCGATCGCGCTCGGCGCCGTCGATTCCTCTGCGGCCGCGCCCGTCGCCGGCAGCGAGGCGGACGTCGTCGACCCCGATGCAGCCGGGCTCCGTCGCGTCCCATCGGCCACGAGTCGCTCGACGAGCGATACGAGCCGGGGCACGGCCCGCTCCATGACCGTGGCGCCGTGCGCGAGCTGCGTTTGGCTGATGCCGCCGCGGCGCATGAGGTGGCACCACGTGAGGACGATCCCGCCCGTCGAGCGCAGGTCGTGGATGATGCGGGCGCGGTCGGGCACCGGCGTCGCCTGCCCCGTCGCTGCGCTCCCGCCGGCGGACGCGTCCGCCGCGCCTGCGGTCGACGCAGCTGCCGCGGAGCCGGCGGTCGCGTCCTCGAGCGCCGCTACGAGCGCAGTGAGAACGGCGATGTCGAGCGTCGCATCATCGGCGACGGCGTCGAGACGCGCGGCCGCGGCGCGCAACGCGGCGGCGATCCGGGCACGCTCGGCGTGCGGCGCGGACTTCATCGCGCCGCCTCCGCCGACGATCGCGCCGCGATGTCAGCGCCGAGGCAGTACCGCCCGCACCGCCGCGTCGGCGCTCCGCAGGCCCGCCAAGACGCCGTCCTCGTAGTTGAACAGCGGGTCGCGCGCGAGCTGGGGGAAATCGTGTGGTTGCAGTACATCATCGCCGGTGAGCCGCGGATCGATGCTCGCGGCGCAGCGGCGGACCTTGGCTTCCTGCTGCGCGATCAGTTCCGCGAGCACATGCTCGATGTCATTCTCCATAACGGCCCTCCGGAGGCAACTTGGAACTGGGTCAATGTGCGTCGCGATACTTCGTTGCCCGGTCGCTCGCAACGTGACCCAGCCCCATTCCGCACAGTGACCTACCGCTTCCCGGGGTACGGCCTTGCCGCGTTTCGGGTATCTGGTAGCGTACTTTCCGGCTCGTGCCACCCCCAATGGCGGACTCAACAGGCCCGGAACGCTTTTTCTCCGACCGCTACGGCGTGTCGTCCGGCGCCCTCGAGCGCGCGCTCGGCACGGCGCTGGCGCGTCGCGCCGATTACGGCGATCTGTACTTCGAGTTTCGCACGACGACCGCGGTCGCGCTCGAGGACGGTCTCGTCAAGAAAGCGAGCAAGGACGTGTCGCAAGGTGTCGGCGTGCGCGTGCTCGCGGGTGAGAAGACGGGCTACGCCTACAGCGACGACGTCACGGTCGCGACGATCGAGCACGCGGCGCGTACGGCCGGGCACATCGCCAGCGACGCGGGCGGCGCACAGGCCGTCGCGCTGCGACCCGGGCGCCCGGGGCGCGATCTCTACACCCTCCCGGAGGCTCCCGGGGAGACCGCCCTTCCCGACGCGATCGCGCTGCTCGAAGCCGTCGATCGCGAGGCCCGGCACCACGACCCGCGCATCAAAAACGTGATGGCGTCCCTCGTCGTCGAGCACAAGTTGGTCATGATCGTCACCTCCGGCGGCACGATGGTGAGCGACGTGCAGCCGCTCGCGCGGTTGCAGGTCACCTGCATCGCCGAGGACGGCGGCCGGCGGCAACAGGGCACGTACGGCGGCGGTGGCCGCCAGCCGTTCGCGTTCTTTCTCGACGGCGACCGGCACCTGCGGTTCACGCGCGAGGCCGCGCGGCAGGCGCTTCTGAACCTCGACGCCGTCGACGCGCCCGCGGGCGAGATGACGGTCGTCCTCGCGCCCGGCTGGCCGGGCATCCTCTTGCACGAGGCGATCGGCCACGGCCTCGAGGGCGACTTCAACCGCAAGGGCACGTCGGCGTTCGCGACCCTCCTCGGGACCAAGGTCGCCTCCGAGCTGTGCACGGTCATCGACGACGGCACGATTCCGAACCGGCGCGGCTCGCTGAACGTCGACGACGAGGGCACACCGACCTCGCGGACGGTGCTCATCGAGCGCGGTATCCTGCGCGGCTACCTCCAAGACAAGCTGAACGCGCGCCTGATGAAGATGCCGCTCACCGGCAACGGTCGGCGCGAGAGCTACGCCCACAGCCCGATGCCGCGCATGACGAACACCTTCATGCTCGCCGGCGAGTCCGCGCCCGAGGACATCTTGCGCTCGGTCGACCGCGGCCTCTACGCGGTCTCGTTCGGCGGCGGCCAAGTCGACATCACGAGCGGCAAGTTCGTGTTCTCGGCGAGCGAGGCGTATCTGATCGAGCACGGCGCCGTCACGCGACCGGTGAAGGGCGCGACCCTCATCGGCAACGGCCCCGACGTGCTGACGCGGATCAGCATGGTCGGGCACGACCTCGCGCTCGACGAGGGCATCGGCACCTGCGGCAAGAACGGCCAATCGGTGCCGGTCGGGGTCGGCCTGCCGACGCTGCGCGTGGACGCGCTCACCGTCGGCGGCACGCAAGCGTGAGCACTGCCGCGCCCGGTCTCCGTCCCGAGGAGCTGCGGGCGGCGCTGCTGTCGACGATCGACTTCGCGATGCGCGCCGGCGCGACCGCCGCCGACGCCGTGCTGGTGCAGCAAGCGACGTTTGCGGCCGCCGTACGTCTCGGCGAGATCGAGAAGCTCACCGACGCGCGCGAGAAGCGCCTCGCCCTGCGGGTCTTCGTCGGTGAACGCTCGGCCCTCAGCGCCACCGCCGATCTCAGCCGCGGCGGTCTCGCGCGCTGCGCCGAGGATACCGTCGCGCTCGCGCGCGTCACGCAGCCCGATCCCGCCCAGGGTCTCCCCGATCGCACCGCGCTCGCGACGGAGGCTCCCGATCTCGACCTCTACGACGATGCGGCGGCCGCGCCGTCTCCCGACGATGCCATTGCGCGCGCGCGGGAGGCGGAGGGCGCGGCGCTCGCGTCCGATCCGCGCCTCACCAACTCCGAGGGCGCCGAGTTCGAGCAAGCCGCGGCGACTGTCGCCTACGCGTCGTCGCTCGGGTTCGACGGCGGCTACCGCAGCTCCGTCTTCGATCTCACGGTGCAGCCCGTCGCCGTCAGCGACGGCCGCATGCAGCGCGACTACTGGTACACGCGCGCGCGCCACCTCGCGCGCCTCCAAGACGCCGCCGAGGTCGGCCGTCGCGCCGCCGCCCGTGCCGTCCGTCGTCTGGGCGCCCGCCGGGTACCCACACAAGAGGCGCCGGTCGTCTTCGAGTCGGAGGTCGCCGCCTCGCTACTCCGTCACCTCGCTGGCGCCGTCGTCGGCCAGAGCCTTTACCGCGGCACGTCCTTCCTGCTCGGCCGGCTCGGCGAGCGGATCGCCTCGGATTTGGTGACGGTCGTCGACGACGGCCGTCTACCCAGCGGTCACGGCTCGCGCCCGTTCGACGCCGAAGGCCTGCCGACGCGCCGCACGACTGTCGTCGACCAGGGCCGCCTCGCGAGCTATCTCCTCGACACCTACTCCGCACGCCGCCTCGACCTGGCGTCGACCGGCAACGCATCCCGCGCCGTCGGCGACGCGCCGAGCGCCGCTCCGACCAACCTCTACGTCGCCGCCGGAACGACCCCGCCCGAATCGATCATCGCGTCGATCGACCGCGGCCTCCTCGTCACCGAGCTCATCGGCTTCGGCGTCAATCCCGTCACCGGCGACTACTCGCGCGGCGCCGCCGGCCTCTGGATCGAACACGGCGAGCTCGCCTACCCCATCGAGGAAATCACCATCGCCGGCAACCTCCTCGACATGTTCCGCGACATCGAGCTGGTCGGCACCGACCTCGAGTTCCGCACCGCCATCGCGTCGCCGACGCTCAAGATCCGGCGCATGACGATCGCCGGCAGCTGACGCATCATCTCGACCGCGCGCATTGCCGCGCGTCGGCAACGCGGCGTGGGACGGTGACCATCATCGCGGGGGGTGCGTGACGGGCGTCGTCCGCACCCGACGTGCGCGAGAGGGTAAGTTTGCGCACCACGGGTGCAGACGGCGCCCGTCACGCACCCCCCGAGTCGGCGATCACCGCCCTCCCGAGCGAAGCCGAAGGCGAGCGACGCGCCGCCGTCGAGGTGACGCCCTACCGCCGCGATCGCGATGGGCGTCGATTACCCTGGCGGCGCGGCTCGTCGGTCGCGGCGTTCATTGCTCAGCGCCGACGCGGCTCGGCGCTCACGCGTCGATCGGTGCCGCTGCTCCGCTTTTCTGCTCTTCGCTGTTCGACGGGCCGCGGAGGGTCGAGACCGGTCCAGATGCGAGGCGCGAGGAGAGCGAGCAGCGCAGGCGTAGCAACGCTACGCCGAGCAGCGGAGCGACCGAGCAACGAAGCAGATGGGCCGGTATCGGCCCTCCGCCGCTACGCGGCGCGCCAGGCAGACAGCCCGTTCAAATCGTGTACTGAAGCGCGTTGGTTCAGGCGCTGAATCCAGCTCGCGAGGTTGCGCCACTCCGGATCGACGGTTACGCCGAGCGCCGGCAGTATCACGATGCGGGGCGCGAAGGTGACGTCGGCGAGCGAGAAGTTGCCGACGAGCCAATTGCGGCCGGCGAGGGAGCCGTCGATCACCGCAAGCATGCGCGCCACCTGCTCTCGAGAGGTCGTGAGCTTCTCTTGATCGCGCTCCGCCTCGGGCTTCCGCAGCTCGCGCATGATCGTACCGGTGAGCGGAATGAAGGCGTTGTCGGCGTAGTCCTCGAACGTGCGGACGCGCGCGCGCGCCGCCGAGTCGCTCGGCATCAGCTGCGGATGGGGATATTCGTCCTCGAGATATTCGTTGATGATCGTCGAATCGTAGACGATCACCTCGTCGTCGATCAGGACGGGGACCTTGCCAAACGGATTCAGCTTGATGAACTCCGGCCGCTTCTGCTCACCCGCTTGGAGATCGACGGGTACGAGCTCGTATGACAGATCTTTCTCCGCGAGCACGATGCGGGTCTTTTGGCAGAATGGACATTCCGGAGAATCGTACAGCTTCAGCATCGCTCACCTCGTCCACACCGATCGTTTATGGGCGTTACCGCTGCAATCCCTACTGATAGCAGGCGTCCACAAGCCGTCAGATTAGTGTAAACCCTCAGGGCACGCAAATACGGTGCGCAACTTTTTTCATAATTTTTTGGCAGATCGGACGCTTCGGCCGCGCTGTCGAGGCGCAGCAATCGATGCCGGGGCGCCGCCGGCCGACCCGGCGCTTTCATCCCTGCGGCCGAGTCGCGCAGCGGCGCACGGGTCAGTGCGGGTCGCGAGGTGAATGGCGCCAGGCGTGGTACGAGCTCCGCACGAGCGGTCCGGACTCGACGTACGCGAACCCGAGCGCCCGCGCTTCCTTGCCGATCTCCGTGAATTCTTGCGGCGGAACGTAGCGCTCGACCGGCAGCTCGTCCGCGCTCGGCCGCAGGTATTGACCGAGCGTGAGGACGTCGCAGCCGGCGGTGCGGAGGTCACGAAAGACGGCGCGCAGCTCGTCACGGCGCTCGCCGAGCCCGAGCATCAGACCGCTCTTCGTCCGCAGCGTCGGGCGCAGATGCTTGGCGCGCGCGAGTACGCCGACGCTGCGCTCGTAGCTCGAGCCCGGCCGTGCCCGTTTGTAGAGACGAGGCACCGTCTCCGTGTTGTGGTTCAGCACGTCGATCGGGGCGCATACGACGGTGGCGAGCGCCGCCGCGTCACCGCGAAAATCCGGAATCAATACCTCGACGGCGCATCCCGCGACGCGGGCGCGGATCTGCCGCGCCGTCTGCGCGAAGTGCGTGGCACCGCCATCCGGCAGGTCGTCGCGGTCGACGGAGGTGACGACGACGTGCCGCAACCCGAGACGCGCCACGGCGTCGGCCACGCGCGCCGGCTCATCCGGATCGACGGCGAGCGGACGGCCGTGACGGACGGCGCAGAAGCCGCAATTGCGCGTGCAGGTGTCGCCGAGCAGCATGAAGGTCGCGGTGTCGTGCGCCCAGCACTCGCCGACGTTCGGGCACTGCGCTTCCTCGCACACCGTGTGCAGACGAAAATCGCGGACGATCGCGCGCGTGCGCGCCACTGCGTCACCGGTCGGCGCCCGCACGCGAATCCACTCGGGATGCTTGCGTGCGGTCACGACTGGGTCTCGCGCACGGCATCGTACCCGAAGCGCGTCGCGAACGCCGACGTCACCGCCGCCGCGACCGCCGTCAGCTGCGGCGTCACCCCGCTCGCGGTCGCGAGCGACGTCACGCCCGTCCCTGCCAGGCCGCAGGGCACGATCGCGGCGAACGGCGCGCGCAAATCGGCGACGTTCAGCGCGAAGCCGTGCATCGTCACCCAGCGCCGGATGCCGACGCCGATCGCGGCGAGCTTGTCGTTCCCGACCCAGACGCCGGTGAAGCCGGGACGGCGCTCGGCGTCGACGCTGAACACCGCCGCGACCGCGATCAAGATCGCTTCGAGATCGCGCAGGTACGCATGTACGTCCGCGCCGCGACGCGCGAGGTCGACGATCGGGTAGCCGACGAGCTGACCCGGGCCGTGGTACGTCACGTCGCCGCCGCGGTTCACGCGCACGATCGGCGCGCTCGCCGCGAGCACGTGGCGCTCGTCGCCGCGGCGCCCGAGCGTGATGACCGGCCAGTGCTCGACGAGGAGCAGGTGATCCTCGGCGCCCGCCAACACGGCGTCGCGCCGCGCCGTCTGTATCGCGAGCGCGTCGTCGTAGTGGCGTCGGCCGAGCCACTCGACCCGCAGCACCAGGCGGTCGCACGCCGGCAGGAGACGCGGAACCGACATCCGGAGATCCCTACTCGCGCACCACGAGCACGATCGGATTCTCGAGCAGCTGCTTCAGCTCCTCGAGGAAGTGTCCGGCGACCACGCCGTCGATGATGCGATGGTCACACGACACCGTGACTCGCATCGTGCGCCGCGGAACCACTTCCCCGTCGCGGACCACCGCCCGCGCTTTGATGGCGCCGACGGCGAGGATCGCCGCCTGCGGCGGATTGATCACCGCCGCGAACTCCTCGAGATCGAGCATGCCCATGTTGCTCACGGTGAACGTGCCGCCGGAGAGGTCGTCACGGCCGAACCGTCCGCGCCGCGCGTGCTCGACCAGATCGCGCGCCGCGCTCGCGACCTCGGCGAGCGACATCTCGTCGACGTGGCGCAGGACGGGAACGATCAGCCCGTCCTCGACGGCGACGGCCATTCCGAGGTTCACCTCCCCCTTCAGCTCGAGCGCGCCGTCGGTAAACGAGGCGTTCAGTCGTGGGTGGCGCTTCAGCGCGAGCGCCGTCGCCTTCAACACCATGTGGGTGTAGCTGATCGGCGTCGTGAAGAGCTCGCTGCGCGCGAGCGCGTCCTTCAATCGCACCGCCTCCGTCATGTCGATCTCGGCGGTCACGTAGAAGTGCGGGATGTCGCGGAAGGCCTCGCTCATGCGACGCGCGATCGACTGCCGCATGCGCGAGAGCTCGCGACGCTCGACGGTCGGGGCCCGGCCGCCCTCTTCGTGGGCGGACTCGTCGTCAGCGGTCGGCGCGGGGCCGGCCGCTGGATGCGATGCCTCCCGTGCGGCCGCAGCGGCGCGTGCGGGCGGTGCGGGCGTACGTTTCGCGGCAGTCTCCACGTCGTCGGTGACGATACGACCTCCGGGTCCGCTGCCGCGCAGCGCACGCAGATCGACGCCGCGCTCGCCCGCGAGCTTGCGCGCGCCGGGCGTCGCCTTCGTCGCGGCGGCGGCAGCGGAGCTCGGCGCGCGTCCTTCGCCGTGTTCGTCACGCGTCGGCTCGCCGCCGTCCTTGGCGCGACCGCCGTCGCCGCCGGCGGCCGCCGGCTTGTCTGCGGCCGGGGCAGCCGCGCGCCCGTCGTCGCGCGCGCCATCGTCACGGCGGGAAGTCGCACCCGCCGCCGCGGCCTGCTCGTCCACCAACGCGATCACTGCGCCGACCGCGGCGCTCTCGCCCTCTTTGATCTTGATCTCGCGCAACACGCCCGCGGTGGACGCCTCGAGCTCCATGTCGGCCTTGTCGGTCTCGACCTCGGCGAGGATCTCGCCTTGCGACACCGGATCGCCGACCTGCTTCAGCCACTTGAGGATCGTGCCCTCCTCCATCGTGTCGCTGAGCTTGGGCATGACGACTTCGACGCTCACGGCACGAGATTATAGGGACCCGCGGCGGAGTACGAAACGGGGCGGACTGGGCCGATTTGCGTCGCGACCCTGCGTCGCTCGGTCGCTGCATACGTAGGCGGCGGGCGCGATGCGGGGGCCGTCTGCCGCACCCGACGTGCGCAAGAGGGTAAGTTTGCGCACCACGGGTGCTGCAGACGGCCCCCGCATCGCGCCCGCGGTCCGTCGTACGCAGGGAAGCGAGCCGCGTCGCGCTCGCAGCTCGACCCAGTCCGGCGTGCCAAATTCTGACTCCACAACTCGACTCAGCTCGGAGTCAACTGGATCGACCACGGCCGGCGGTGTCAGTGCGCGTCGGTGGCGACTGCGGGAGAGGTAGCGATGTCGACAGCGATCACCGACGAACGCGCCGCGCTCTCGACGGCATCAGGGGCCGCTACGACGACGACATCGCTGGCGGCGGCGCACGGCGCGAACGAGCGGCGGTGGAGTGGACATGGACCGTGGACGCGGAGGGCCGCGAGGTGCTCGCGGGTCGCGTAACCGACGTGACGGCGAAAGCCGTACTGCGGATACGCCTCGTCGAATTGCCGCATGACCTCGTCGCGATGAACCTTCGCGACGATCGACGCCGCGGCAATCGAGTAGACGAAGGCATCGCCGTGCCCGTATGGCGTTTGCGGCACGTTGATCCCCGGAATGTGACGCGCATCGACGACGACGTGATCGGGGATGAACGGCAGCGCCTCGAGCGCGAGTCGCATCGCCTTCAGCCCCGCTTGATAGATGTTCACACGGTCGATCTCCGGCGGCTCGACGATCCCGAGACCGACGCCGATCGCGCGCTGCCGAATTTCGGCGGCGAGACGCTCGCGGGACCGACGGGTCAGCTGCTTCGAGTCGGCGATCCCCTTGAGCGCCCGGCCGGGCGCGAACACGACCGCCGCGGCGACGACGGGCCCCGCGAGCGGGCCCATGCCGACCTCGTCGACGCCGGCGACGCGCGCGCATCCGGCACCCCACAGCAGACGCTCGACGTAGGTCTTGGTCACGGCTCTTCGCGTCGCCCTACCCCGCATGCCGGCGCCCCTCCCGAGGCGACAGGTCGCACGCGTCGCGCGACGCTGTCAAGTTGATTTCGCCCCCGTGCGCTCGGGCGCTCCGCGCCCGATGCTCCGATGGGCGTCGCACCGCGCGGCGCGACGCGCGGTGCTGTCAAGTTGATTTCGCCCCGTGCGCTCGGGCGCTCCGCGCCCGATGCTCCGATGGGTGTCGCACCGCGTGGCGCGACGCGCGGTGCTCCAGCGATTGCTCAGGCGAAAAACGCGCGCTCGACGAACCAATAGAGCGCCACCGTCAGGATCACGCTCGACGCGGTCGCCACGATCGTACGGCGCTGCGGCGCGCGCTGAATCGCCGTGATGAGCGGGTACGCGAGCAGCACGACGACAATCTGCCCGGCCTCGACCCCGAGGTTGAAGGTGACCAGCGACACCGCCATGCCCTCGGTCGGCAGATGCATCGCGCGCAGAATGGACGCGAAGCCGAAGCCGTGGACGAGCCCGAAGACGAACGTGATGCGCCAGCGGCCATGGCTGCGATCGAGCAGCACGTTTTCGAGCGCCACCCACGCGATAGAGAGGGCGATCGCGCTCTCGACGAGCCGGCTCGGCAGCACGACCAGATCCAACGTCGCGAGCGCGAGCGTGATGCTGTGCGCCACCGTGAACGCGGTCACGACGCCGACGAGCGCGCGCAGCCCGCCGCCGATCAGCAGCAGCGCCAGGAGGAACAGGATGTGGTCGTAACCGGTGGCGATGTGCTCGACACCGAGCAGGAAAAAGCGGCGCGCCGTCTCGCCGAGCCCCGCGCCGGTGAAGATCTCGACCGTCGTGTCCTCGCGCGTGAACACGTGCTCGGTCAGCGTGCCGCGAAAGCGGATCTTCGCGAGGTCGTAGCCGGGGGCGGCCATCACCGCGAGCAGCTGAAACGCGACCCGCAGCGGCGCGTCGTCGCTGCACGGCCCGCGCAAGCGAAACGTGACGCCGCCCGACGGGTCCTGGCCGAAATCCTGCAACGTGAGCGGGCACGCCGTCGCAGCCGCCTGCACGACGAGTGCGCGCTCGAAACGCTTCCGGAGCGCGGCGTACTGCGCGATGACCTCGGCGTCGGAAATGGCGCCATCGTGATCGGTGTCGAGGTCGGTGAGATCGTGCGTCGACAGCGTGAGGTCGTAGCGGACGTGCCCGTTCTCGACCGCGACGTCGGAGTAGCTGACGCCTTGTTGGTGCGCCCGCGACGGCGACGCGCCGAGCACCGCCAGGGTCACCACCGCCACGGCCGCGAGACGCCGCCCCCTCATGCCCCTCCGACGATCACTCGCCGTGCGCCTCGTATTTCTCGCCGAGGGCCATCTTGATCGCGCGTCGCACCTCGGGATCGGGATGCTGCTCGCGTTGCTCGCGCAGAATCGCTTCGGCGTCGGCACGCTGCATGGCCTTCAGCGCATACGCCGCGGCCATCGCGGTCTTCGCGCTCCCATGGCGTAGCGCCTGCGACAGCGCGGCGACCGCCTGCTCACCGCCGATGCGCACGAGCCCGTTCGTCGCGGCGAGCACCTCGCGCGTATCGTCTCGCTCGAGGACGCTCACCAAGATCGGGATCGCCGTCGCATCGCCATCTTGCGCCAATGCCGTGATCGAGCCGCTACGCACCTCCGGAACTTTCTCGGAGGCGGCGACTTCCGCGAAGCGATCGAGAGCGGCGCGTG
>WNFR01001447.1_pt1 | contig 31922 bp, 26 predicted proteins | sample 5400221 | NCBI WGS metagenome assembly WNFR01 (sample SAMN13153357, study PRJNA577476) | soil metagenome | isolation source: 40 cm soil under Madrone tree | place: USA:California | collected 2016-06-14
CCAACTACTATCGCATCACTCGAAAGGGGCATCAGGTGATGGCCACTGCGCTTAAGTTCCGACAACCAGATATTGCTCTCTTGGCAACATAATTTTCTTGCTAAGAAAACAAGAAGTTGATGGTTTGTTTCACAGATTACTCAGAACAGAACAGAGTAGAAGCCACGGGCGTTGCGGTGTGCTAAACTTTTGTTCGCCTGATTCCAATGTGCGAGCCATTTTGATTTTTGGAGTAGCGACCGGCCGATGAGGTCAGTACCGAGAGCGGTAGCGACCGGGTCCCTACTCCACAACAGGCGAAATTACGAGGTTGAGACCCGGTCGCTACCGCTCCCGGTACTGACCCCGCTTTACGTGAGCAAAGCCAGCAATCCACCCGTCGAAGTCAGTAGCGGGACGCCAATGCGCCGGAGCCGTCGCACCGTACCCTGGATGCTGGCCGGCATCGTGGCGGTCCTGCTGGCGATCATTGTCGCGCAGCAACTTCTCAACCGAGGATCGGTTGTCACGCCGGAAACCGGATCAGATACTCTCCTGCTTTACGCGCTTTCTTCTCTCAATTTTGCGGCCTTCATCGTCTTTAGTTTCATTCTCCTGCGCAGCCTCTTGAAGCTGCGCCGCGAACGACGCGAGCGTCAACTTGGTTCAAGAATTCAAACGCGTCTACTCGTTTATTTTATTGGACTGAGCCTGTTGCCCATTGCGGCCATGGCGGCGTTTTCGTATCTGTTCCTTAATCGCTCGATCGAGAAGTGGATGGGCCGCCTGCCGGAGAACGTCGTCGAGCGAGTTCGTGAACAGCAGCGCGAGCGGCTCGCCGCTCAGAACGGCAACCTGCGCGAAACCGCCACACTGCTGGCGACGGCAATCAAAGCCAGGCCGCAGTCTGAGTGGCAGTCGACGCTGGATAGCCTGGCGGCCACCGGCGAGCTATCGGCCATAGAGATTCTCTCGGAGACCGGACAGGTGCTGGCCCACAGCGAAACATCCTTGCCCCAGTCTCAACGTGAAGAACTCAAGGGAGTCCTGCAACCCGCGCGCGCTCCCGATGCACAGGCCAGTGAGACGCTCACGGACGGCAAGGGTTTCGATCTGACCGCAGTCCCTTTGACGGGCTCGCTGCGTTTAATCCTGGTGCCCCATCGTCTCGGCGATACGGACATAAACGACACCATTGCAGGCTCTCAACGCGAATACCAGCATTTGCTCCAAAGACAACGGAAGGTCCGGCTATTGGGACTTTCAACGCTCGGACTCATGACTTTGCTTTTGCTGTTCGCTTCGACGTGGGTGGCGATACACCTGGCCCGTGGTTTGGCCGCACCGATCAGATCTCTGGCCGAAGCTTCCAAGGAAGTTGCGCGCGGCAACCTGGCACACCGCGTTGATACCATAGCGGATGACGAGCTGGCCTTGCTGGCTGAGTCATTCAATCAGATGACTGCCGAACTCGAAGAAAACCGCGGGCACATCGAAGAGGGCGCGACGGCTTTAAAGGAAAAGAATCTGGCGCTGGAAGAAAGACGGAACTATATCGAGACGGTGCTCGAGTCGCTTTCCACCGGTGTAGTGTCACTGGATCAAAACGATTGTGTAACGACCATCAACACGGCGGCTGTATCAATATTAAAGCTAAGCGAAGCGCCGCCGGCCTGGGCCAAGCTGACGACCTTGTTGAGTGGCGAGGATCGGGTCGCGCTGGATCGCCTGCTGCGACGCGCGCGACGCGCTGGCCGGGCCGCGGAGCAGAGTCAGTTAACGCGAGGCGCAGTCGGCGGTGCGATACCCGTGGCGCTCACGGCGACTGCGTTAAGAGGATCTGCGGGGACTGGCCGCGGCGTGGTACTCGTAATCGAAGATCTTTCGGAATTGCTGGCAGCACAGCGCGCCGCCGCCTGGAGCGAGGTAGCGCGACGCATCGCACACGAGATTAAGAACCCTCTGACACCGATCCAGCTTTCGGCGGAAAGAATCGCGCGCAACTTTCGGGTCCGCCTCAACGGGTCAGAACCGGGAGCGGTAGCGACCGGTTCAGGTGAGACATCAGGAGCCGCAAGCAACGGCGATGGCGCAAACGGGTTTGCACTGACCGAAGAGAATCGCGAAGAACTTACCCGAGTGGTTGAGGAATGCACGACCTCAATCACGCGCGAAGTGGCAGGCTTGAAAGCGTTGGTGGACGAATTCTCCCGGTTTGCCCGCATGCCGCCTCCACGAATGGAGCCCGGTGATCTGAATGAAGTCATCAGACAGACAGTTCAACTCTACGCAGAACGTTTGGATGGCGTCGAAATGCAACTGCTGCTGACGGATCAATTACCGTTGGCCATGTTCGACACCGAACAAGTGAAGAGAGTGTTCGTGAATTTGACGGACAATGCACTGGAGGCGTTGGCGGCCATGCCCGACGAGCGCGGGCTTACGATTAAGACCAGACACGACCCGGCACGCGATCTGCTAATAGCCACAATTGAAGACACCGGCGAGGGCATTCCTGCGGGAGATTTTAAGCGGCTGTTCCAGCCTTACTTTTCGACCCGCGGACGAGGGACGGGGCTGGGTCTGGCCATCGTCGCGCGCATCATCACGGAGCATGGGGGACGTGTTTATGCGGAAGCGAATGTCCCGCACGGCGCGAGATTTGTTATTGAACTACCGGTCAGCAGTCAGTAGTCTTCATTGAATAGGTCCAATAGGCGCTATCCGACCACTTTCTTATGGAATCGATCCTAATTGTTGACGACGAGCGTGGCATTCGCGAAACGCTGAGCGCTGTGCTGCGGGACGAAGGCTTCAACGCCGAGGCAGTCGCGACTGGCGAAGAATGTCTGAAGGCGATTGCCCGGCGCGCCTACGGCTGTGTGTTGCTGGATGTCTGGTTGCCGGGAATCAATGGCCTGGAAACTTTGAGTCAGATGCGCGAGTCGAACTGCGCCGCCGCCGTCGTGATCATCTCGGGCCATGGCAACATCGAAACTGCCGTACGCGCCACCAAACTCGGCGCGTTTGACTTTATTGAGAAGCCGCTGTCGATCGAGAAGACCGTGCTTACCGTCAGAAACGCTCTGCGGCAGAGACAACTCGAGCGCGCCAATGAAGAAATGTCGGCGGAGTTGAAGGCGGAATATGAAATGGTCGGCGAGTCGGTGGGGATGCGCGCACTACGAAAGCAGATTACGGTCGTGGCTCCGACTGATGGGCGCGTTTTGATCTCAGGAGAGTCAGGCGCCGGCAAGGAACTGGTAGCGCGCGCCATCCACGCGCAGTCTCGCCGCGCTGCCGCTCCTTTCATTGAGGTGAATTCGGCGGCGATCCCGGAGGAACTGATCGAGTCCGAACTGTTCGGCCACGTCAAGGGCTCGTTCACGGGCGCGACCGCGGCAAAGAAAGGCAAGTTCGAGATCGCCGATGGCGCCACACTCTTTCTTGATGAAGTCTCAGACATGAGTCCGAACGTGCAAGCGAAAGTTTTGCGGGTCCTGGAAGAGCAACGTTTCGAACCCGTCGGCAGTAACACGCCGATAAGCGTTGACGTCAGGGTGATCGCCGCCACCAACAAGCGTCTGGATGAAGAGATCGAGAAGGGAACTTTTCGCAGCGATCTGTTTTTTCGTCTGAACGGAAGACGTGCCTTTGCTGGTCGATCACTTTAACCAGCGGTTCGCGACGGCCCACGGAAAAAAGCCGAAGCAGTTTGACGTGAAAGCTATCGAAGCTATGCAGAGATATTCGTGGCCGGGTAATGTACGCGAGCTGAGAAATACAATCGAGCGGGTAATGATTATGCACCAGCATTTGCGTGTCGGCATCAAGGACTTGCCCGCTTTTGGCGACGAAGAACCGCCCGCATCTTCCTATCGTTTTCCTTCCTTCAAAGAAGCCAGCGATGCCTATCATCGCGAATTCATCCAGCGCAAACTCGACGAAGCCGGCGGCAACGTTTCGCGTGCAGCCGAGTTGATGGGCATCGATCGCAGCCACCTCTATCGGCGCATGCGGGCATTGGGGCTGAGTGCGCGTGGGTGAACGATAGAGCGGTATATGACGAATACGGCCTATATGACCTATCGTGCTAGAATCGTCGCGAGGGTTTGCTAATGGATTACACCACCAGAGAATTACTAAAGCGTTACGCCAAGTTGGCGACAGGACAGCCGTTCGCGCCGGTGCTGCTTAATATTTTGGTTACATCGGTGTGCGACATGCGTTGCACGCACTGTTTCTTCACGGACCAGCTTGATGATCGGCCGCGCAAGAAACTCCAGATGAAAACCCACGAGATCGATAGGATTGCGGAAACACTCGGGGGAAATCTCGGCGTGCTGATACTCGCCGGGGGCGAACCGTTCACACGTAAAGACCTGCCGGAAATCGTCAGCTCTTTCTATCATCACAACAATCTCGAATCGGTTTATCTGATGTCGAACGGGCAGATTCAGAAGCGAATCTTTCCCGATGTCACCCGGATTCTGGAAGAGTGTCCGAACCTGAACGTCACGGTCGCGATGGGTATCGATGGATTGCAGGCCCAGCATGACAAGATTCGACAGAAGGCCGGATCGTGGACGATTGCGATCGAAACGGCGCGCGAACTGAAGGCCATGAAAAAGCAGTACCCACGTCTCGATCTGCAGACGTGCACGTGCTTCATGCATTCGAATCAGGACACGATCTTCGAGTGGTACGATTTTCTGAAACACGATCTGCAGCCGGACAAGGTTAACTTCAACTACATTCGCCCGCCCTCAGCCGATCCAATTGAGCTGGACATCGATCATACTCGGTACGCAAAACTCGCACAGATGATTGACGATGATTCGCGCCATGCGGCGATCAAGAACAACTACGGTGGAAAGGCCGGCTATTTCAAGGCGGCGATCGATATTTACATGCATGGGCTGATCACAAAGACCCAGGAAACCCAACAGGCCCAGTTGACTTGTTACGCGGGCACAGCCGGTGCGGTGATTTATGACGAAGGCACGCTGTCCTCCTGCGAAAATCTGGCGCCGATTGGCAACCTGCGCGATCACGACTGGAACTTCCAGGGGCTGTGGCTGTCCGAGGCGATGAAAGCGCGGCGGAAACAGGCAGCGGATGGTTGCTTCTGCACCCACGAATCGAATTGCTATTACCCATCGTTGCCTTTTAACCCAAAGCATTTGATTCAAATCAAGAAGCTGGAGCGCGAGATGAAGAAGGCGCGAAAAGAGATGGATCGCACTCAGCCGGCGCCAGACGGCGTCAGGGTTGAGGTGTAGCTTTGACAAGAGTCTGGAAAAGCCTTTGCCCTCTGCTGGTGGTAGGGGTCTCACTCTTTGGCATCGCTTATGCTGGTAATTTTCAGAGCAAGACGAATCAGCAAGTGACAATCAGTGGCCTAGTCTTCAACGTACCGCAGAGATACATGAGGTTGACGGGTGAAGCACGTGAGAACTCGGTTTTTCTTTATGACCAGAAGTACAAGGACGGGATGGTGGTGGCCGTTCCGGCGGCTCCTTTTGTCGAACTAAACGTGGTTGACAACTTGATGAAGGACAGTCAGAAGACCTTCTTTCCCAAAGAGACCATGCCTTACCAGTGGAAGTCGTCAGGTTCCCTGCAGAAGGTCAGTAAATTTGAGGTCAAGGATGGTTTGGCAAAAGGCTTCAACAGGCGACATCTCCTGGTGTTCGAATATCGCCACATTGTGTTCAACCAGAGAGACGTATTTGTCGGAACTATTTTTCAGGCGCGCCGGGGGAAACCTGCGGAAGAGATGTTCAAGGGAGAGGGGACGGCGATGTCTATGACCACCTGTGCCGCCTCGGCTGAGCTCATCTATTCGTTTACCGGTGAAAAGATTGACCCGGATCGTCCCCCGTGTGAGTTGATCGCGAACGTTCCTTAAATGAAGTTGTTTTGGCTGCGGATTCAATGGCAGATAGTAACGCTCCAAAAATCCTGATTATCTCTTCCGATACCGGCGGCGGGCATCGCTCGGCGGCGGCAGCGATCGTGGCCGGGATTCAGAACGTTGTCGAGGGCGATTCGTACGCGATTCGCGTCGTGCGGGCAGTCGAGGAATCTCACCACATCACGGCCAAGGCGGTGACGCTTTATAATTGGCTGCTGCGCAACAAACAGCACTGGATGAAATATCTCTACTGGGCGGTAAATCGTTTTCGCCCGGAGACACGCGAGTTCTTTCAGTCGCGATGCATAGGCTTTGTGCGCGAACTGTTTGAGCGCTGGTGCCCGCATATAGTTGTCAGCGTCCACCCATTGACGCAGCACCTCTTCGCGCGCGTGCTGAAGGAATTGGGTCTGGCTGATCGGATTCCGCTGGTGACCGTAGTGACGGATCCTTACTATGGTTTTTGGAAAGGCTGGGCTTGCGACGACGTGCGGCTGTACCTTTGTGCTACCGAAGAAGCCCGCCGGCAGTTGATCGACTATGGCATCGCTCCGGAACGAATCAAGGTTTCCGGTATGCCGGTTCATCCCAAGTTTTCTTTTCCCGGCGATAAGGCCGCCCAGCTCGCGCGAACTGCGCTGGGTCTTGATGCAGACAAGTTCACTGTGTTCGTCAACGCCGGATGGGAAGGCGGCGGCAATATCCCCCACATCTTTCGCGAGTTGGTGCGCGGCGAATTGGACATGCAGGCGATCTTTCTCGCTGGGAAGAACGAGGCCCTGAAGAATGAGGTCGAAACACTTGCGGCCGAAGCCAAGTTCCCAATCAAAGTGATCGGCTATTCTGACGAAGTTGAAAAATTGCTGGGCGCGGCCAACGTAATGATTTCGAAGCTCGGCGGATTGAGCACTTTCGAGGCGTTGAGCTGCCGGGTGCCGATCATCGCCGACGGAACTACTCAACCGATGCCTCAGGAAGCGAGCACGGTTAATTTGATCGTCAAGAGTGGCGCGGCCGTGTTGCTGCAACGGGCGTCGGATGTGGTTCCGGTTGTGCATCGGATGATCGAAGATTCGAAGCACTATGCGGCCATGCGCGCGGCGACTATCAGCGTGGCCATTCCAAATGCCACCAAGCGTATCGTGGATGAGATCACTGCCCTAATTCCAGTTCCAGCGAGCGTTGAAAAGAAACTGCCTGCCCCAGAGCAACTGGCCGAAAGTGCCCTGGCTTGAACCTTCGGCTTACTTTTGCTCGTCTTGACTGTTGCACTCGCTTCGCGTTCTAATCCCCGTTTTATCCAATGTTCTTAATTTTCAGCGGAGATTGACGGCAAGGCATCCGGCCTTGTCGCACAGGAGATTGTAAAGAGTGAGTCTCTTACTCGAAGGCAAGCGGGCGTTCATAACCGGCGGCACGCGGGGCATCGGGGCAGCACTTTGCGAAGTATTTGCGCGCGAAGGCGCTGACGTGGCATTCAATTATGGTTCGCGCGACGATTTGGCGGACGAAATGCGCAAGAAGATTGAAGCGCACGGGCGCCGGACCCATTCTTTCAAAGTGTCCGTGACCGATCGTTTCGGCATGAAACATCTGACCAGGGAGCTCGTCAGTGAATGGGGCGGCATCGATATTCTGGTAAACAATGCGGCCATCAATCGCGGCGATAATTTCGCTACTACAACCGATCGCGCCTGGGACGAAGTAATTGGCACCAATGTCGGCAGCCTGTTTGCAGTAACCAAGCCGATATACAAGCAGATGATCAGGCAGCGCAAAGGAAAGATACTGAATATTACTTCGATTGGCGCTATGCGCGCGCTGCCGACGGCGGTTCACTACGCCACCTCGAAAGCCGCGATGATCGGCTTTACCAAATGCCTTTCGCGTGAAGCGGGAACCTTTGGCGTCAGCGTCAATGCGATTGCCGCCGGTATTTTCGATACCGACCTGGCGCATCAACTGCCTGAACGGCTGTTACAGATGCACGACTTCTGGGCCTCAGCCGGCCGTCAGGGCCGTCCGGCGGAATTGGCAGAGTTCGCCGTGTTCATGGTCAGCGATCGCAACTCGTTCATGAATGGTGAAGTTGTGATTGTGGACGGTGGAGCGATTACTTGAGCAGATAAGGATTCGGGCCATGAAGGAACGCAGGCCAGTCGGTAAGCAGCGCGGCGACCAGGATCACCGATAAGCAAAGATAGGCTGACCAGAAGAGCCAGAACAAAACGGCCGTCCTGGTATCTTCCCATGACATCCGCGGGACGTTATTCAGGTTCTGATTTCTCGATTTCATCCAGTCTCTTTTCCAAAGCCCGGATTCGTTTCGGAAGATCTCCCAGTTTCTTGAAGACCGCGATTGCGCGCCAGAACGCGCTCACTTCAAACGCCGGAGTGCCGACCAGTATCTCGCCGGCCGCGACATCGTTCGGCACCCCGCTTTGCGGATAAAGGATCGCGTCGTCACCGACGGTGATATGGCCACCGATGCCCACCTGTCCGGTGAGAATAACGCGATCGCCTACGCGCGAGCTGCCGGCCATTCCGACTTGCGCACATAGTAAAGCATCTTCGCCAACAACGCACGAGTGCCCGACCTGGATCAGGTTGTCGAGCTTGGCCCCGCGCTTGATGCGCGTCTCTCCGGTCGAAGCCCGGTCAATCGTAGTGCCGGCGCCGATCTCAACATCATCTTCGATCACCACTCGGCCGGTCTGCGGGATCTTCAACCAACGTCGTTCTTCGTCTTTAGCGAAACCGAAGCCATCGCTGCCGATGACCGCATTGTTGTGAACGATCACCCGCCGGCCGACAACTGAGTTCTCACGAATCGCCACGCCGGCGTTAATGATCGAGTCATCGGCGATGGTTACATTGTCAGCGATAGTAACGTTGGGGTGAAGCTGAACTCGTTCGCCAATCTCCGCTTGCCGGCCGATTACCACGTGGGCGCCAATCAGAGCAGTGCCGGCGATCTTTGCGGTCGCATCGATCACTGCCGAAGGATGAATCGCCGCTTTGAATGAAGCCGTTGGGTGAAACAGAATCAACGCGCGAGTAAACGCAAGATATGGATCCTGCGCACGCAAAATGGCAATGTCTGCGCGCGCTAACTGTACATCTGCGCCAATATAGATCGCTGAGGCCCCTGTGGTGTTCACGCGGGAATTGTATCGGGGATTGGACAGAAAAGTGACCTGGCCCAGTTGTGCTTGATCGAGTCCGGCGGCTCCTTCGATTTCTATATCCGCGTCGCTTGAGACAAAGCCAGCGCCGGTTTTCTCGGCAAGTTCGGAAAGTTTCATGGCTGTGAGTTTAGCGTATTAGACTCCAAAGCAGCACATTCGATCTCAACTCGGAAAGAGATGCAGTCTTAGGGGCATTTCGATTTTCTTCCGCTCAAGGCGCTGATAAGATGAAAAGGCGCGCAAGCGCGATGGATATCGAATGCACTAGCCTCGTGTTCGCATCGTCTCCGGAGTTTCGTCGATCATGGAGGAAACCGTATTGAAGAAATTCGCCAAAGAGATAATCATTTTTGGTTTCTTCACTCTCATAGTGGCCGCATATTTTTACCATATGAAGCGGGCTTCGCCGAACCAAAATGGCGTCAAGCTGAGAGAAGTCCAACAGTTAGCAGCCCAGACCCCTGTTTTCCCAGTCTTGACAGACCAAGGATCAGACTCTAATTCGGGACTTACATCTGCGGATTTCACGAAATACTTCTACTCGACCGCTACCTATGCCGACAGTCAAATATTTCTATTCGAACATCCTGGGAAAAAATGGCTGGGTTGAATCATCTGATGAAGAGGTTGGTGTTCGCGGAAAGCAGGAAACATTTCGCAAGGGAGAGTTCTCAATCGTTGTCTTCTACACCGGCAATCATTCAGGTCCATCCTACAATTACGCCATCGACTTTATCTGGCGTTCCAGATAACGGAAATTCCGGGGTGCAGTTGTGTTGGCTGTTCTCGACCTTAGGAATTCGATCTACATCATGCTTACGGGGTCAATGTCGACTGTCACAGAACGCAAGTCCTGCCCGCTTTTTTCCAATGCTGCGAGCGCCGCATCAATCACAACTCGCATTTGTTTCCGGCTGCGCGACTTTATTAGCAACTGCACGCGATGCTCGCCGCGCAGGCGGGCGAAGGGCGCGGGCGCCGGACCGAGTATCCGACAAGCGTGATCGCGGTTGGCCTCAACCAAAGCTTGACGGAGCTGATGCGCAATCGCGTGGGCTCGCGTCGCCTCTTTGTGACGAACCAGTAACAAAGCCAGCGCGACGAACGGTGGATAGCCGTGATTGCGTCGATGGCGAATCTCTTCATCATAAAATCCGCGATAGTCCTGGGCGCATGCATGGCGCAGGGCGTAATGATGCGGATGATAAGTCTGAATTAGAACGCGGCCCGGCAAATCGCCGCGTCCGGCGCGACCAGCCACCTGCGTTATTAGTTGGAAGGCCCGTTCAGCAGCCCGGAAGTCCGGTAGAGCTAGTCCCGCATCGACTGAGACGACGCCAACCAGGGTTACATTCGGGAAATCGTGACCCTTTGCCAGCATCTGGGTCCCGACCAGTAAATCCAGCTCGCCCTTGCCAAAATCAAGCAGAGTTTTTTCGAACTGGTGCCGGCGTGACTTGGTGTCCCGATCTATTCGCCCGATCCGCATGGTGGGAAAATGCTGGCGCAGAAGTTCTTCGATCTGCTCCGTTCCTTCGCCGACGTAATAGATGTACTTGCTGGCGCAGGTAGGACACTGCGAAGGAGCGCGCTGATGATGATTGCAATAATGGCAAATCAAAGTGCGATCGGCTTGATGGTACGTAAGCGTCACGTCGCAATTTGGACAATTGATCGATTCCCCGCAAGAGCGACACAGAATGAAACTCGAATAGCCACGACGATTCAAAAGGATGATCGTCTGTTGGTTGCGAGCGTGAGTTTGATCGATGGCACTCAGGAGCTCGTCGGAAAAGACCGCCGGCTTCTTGCGCCGGGCAAAAACCTCGCGCATGTCGATCATCTCAGCCCGGGCCATCGGGCGATTCGCCACTCGTTCGGACAGGTGCAGGTATTCGTACTTGCCGCCCTGGGCGTTATGAAACGATTCCAGCGAAGGCGTGGCCGAGCCCAACACGATGACCGCGGATTCTTTCTGAGCCCGCACAATTGCAGTGTCGCGGGCGTGATAGAAAGGGGACTCCTCCTGCCGGTAGGAAGAGTCCTGCTCTTCGTCGATGATGATGACGCCGAGATTCTGGACGGGCGCAAACACAGCCGATCGTGTGCCCAGCACGACGCGCGCTTGGCCGCTGCGCAGGCGCGACCATTCGTCGAAGCGTTCACCTTTCGACAGGGACGAATGAAAAATCGCTATCTGCCCGCCAAAATGGGCTCGCAGACGTCTTGAGAGTATCGGCGTCAGCGCAATCTCAGGAACCAACATCATTGCACCGCGATCCAGGTCGAGCGCGGCTTGCATGGCGCGAATATAAACTTCGGTTTTGCCACTGCCAGTGACGCCATGCAACAGAAGCGTAGCGAAAAGCCCTTCGCTTAGACGCTTTTCAATAGATCGCAAGGCCAGGGTTTGGGCGTTGGTCAGCTTGAAAACTTCTGCGTTCGGCAACTCTGCTCGTGACAGAGGATCGCGCCTGACATCTTCTTCAAATTCCGTAACGAAGCCTCGTTTTGCGAGTGTCCGGACGACCGAGTCGCTGATGTTGGCGCTCTTGATCAAATCGCTAACGGCCATGGTGTCTCGGTTGACGCGGAGGACTTCGATGGCGCGTTGCTGTGCTGGGGTCATTCTTTTGTTGCCGGATTGCGACTCACCCCCTTCAGATTTAGCAAGTCGAACTGCCTTGCGGCGCTTAACCCGGGTTACTGTTGAGCGACTTCGATACGAACGCTCAATCAACCCTGCTGTTTCCATCTCGCGCAACCACTGTGGGGTTTTCGCAGCGCCGATTCGCAAACAGAAGGTGTTGAGCTCGAACTCACCTTCGGCGGCCAGCAGTTGAAGCGCGTTGGTTCTGGCTTTGGCGGGACCGCTTGTCTCGAGATTTGAAAGCGTCTCACGTCCCCGCTCTGTGATCGAGACTGCCTGTTCAACGGTAGCGTTGATGCCGGCGGGTAGCGCCGCGCGCATGACCTCACCCCATGGTGCTGCATAGTAATCTGCGACCCATCGCGTAATCTCCAAAACTTCGGTGCTTAGCGGCGGATCGACGTCCAGCAACTCCTGAACTTCCTTAATCTCTGACTCGATCAGGCTGGTGCCGGATCGCAAACGAGGAAGCAGCGCCACGATGTAGCCAGTCAAGGGTTTGGTGCCCAGCGGAGCTACCACTCGCGAACCCACTCGCGCGACCTGCTGAAGCGACTGGGGCAGGCGATAGGTGAAGGCCTTGTTGAGGTGGACCGGGAACGCCACCTGAGCGTACAGGGGGGCAGTTTGATTCGCGGCTGGGGCTACAGACGTCATTGAACCGGTGTGGTGTTGATTCGCGGGTGGAAGGTTAGCGCGAACCGCTGCACGATGAAAGCTAAACGCAAGAGTTATTCAGTCCGCGGTGGTAGATTGTCGAGATAATCCCTGACTTTCTTTAGGTCTTCCCAGGTTTCTCTTTTCTTTGACGGGTCACGCAGCAGATAGGCAGGATGAAACGTCGGCATGACCTTGATACCGCGAAAGTCCCGAAACGTTCCGCGTACGCGGGTAATGCCTCCGCGTACTTCCAGTAGGTTCTGCAGCGCGGTGTTGCCCATAACGACGATCACGTCGGGCTGCACGGCGGCGATCTCGCGAAATAGAAAAGGCCGGCAGATGGCGGCTTCCTCGAGCGTCGGCTGACGATTGCCCGGGGGCCGGCAGCGGTTGACGTTGCCGATCAGGACGTCTTCGCGCTTCATGCCGATGGCTTCAATGATTTTAGTGAGCAGTTGACCGGCGCGGCCGACAAACGGTTTACCCTGAGCGTCTTCATCAGCGCCCGGGGCTTCCCCGACAAACATCAAACGCGCCTTATGGTTTCCAAAGGTATTGACGACCTGCGTGCGTCCTTCGCACAAGCCGCAGCGGGTGCAGTCACCGATATCGCGCCAAACGTCCTCGATGCGCTCCATGGATTGAACCGGCGCAGGTTGAGGAGTAGCGAGTTCGCCGAAGAGGGAAGCCGGTTGGGGCGCATCAGAGACAATCGGCGCCCCTGGCGAAGGCCGAAAGGTTTCTACTCCTGATGGTTTACCGCGCTGAGTGGAAGGTTCCAGAGCCAAAGTTCCCGGCAAAGTTCTGGACGGCTCGGCTGCAACGTGGTCGCTTGATAACGCGATTGTCTCAACGCCAAGCTCGGCGAAATATTGCGTGTATTCACGGGACTCTATCAGCACGTCGAGGAGTTCGTTCGCGGTTAAGTCAGAGTTCATTGGTTTTCAGGCACTCTCGGTCGAAGCGGCTTTTTTCGTCGCACTGGCCCGGCGTAACTTTACCACTTCATCCAGAATTCGATGTGCGGTTTCAAGTTTGGACATCAGCGGCAACTCGACAGGTTGCGGGTCGTCGCGAAGCAGAATCACAACAGCATTGTTTTCGGAATCAAACCCCGCGTCATCGCGCGACACATCGTTGGCGACGATCGCGTCGAGGCCCTTGCTGACCAGCTTTTCGCGCGCGTGTGCCAGCAAATCATTTGTCTCCGCCGCGAACCCGATCAGCAGCTGGCCATTTTTCCGCACGCGCGCGATTTCACCGAGAATGTCGGGGGTGCGTTCGAGTTTCAATTCAATCTCTGCTTCCGACTTTTTGATCTTGGTGGCTGCCTGTTCCTTCACTCGATAATCAGATACTGCCGCCGCTGCCATGAAGATCGATGCCGTGTCTGCTTCGCTGGTTACCGCGATGTGCATTTCTTCGGCGGAGCTAACGCGGACCACGCGGACGCCCGGAGGCGGGTCGACACTGGTGATGCCGGCGATGATCATAACGTCGGCGCCTCTATCGCGAGCGGCTTCGGCAAGAGCAAAGCCCATTCGTCCTGAAGAACGATTTGAAATGAAGCGAACCGGATCGATTGGTTCGCGCGTTGCACCGGCGGTGATCAGAAAGCGTTCACCGATGAGGTCCTCAGATCGGCTCGCCGTCTGACGAAAAGTTTTGGCTTTCGAGGACTGGCTGGTTCGTCCACTCCGTCTTAGTAATTCGAGCGCGGCCGAGACGATTCTTTCAGGCTCGCTGAGCCTCCCTGGACCAAACGTGCCGCAGGCCATCTCGCCCTGGTCAGGATCAATGATGTGGACTCCGTCGTCTCGCAGTCTTTGCAAATTCCGCTGCGTGGCCGGGTGCTCCCACATCATTGTATTCATCGCCGGTGCTATTAGCACGGGAGCGCTACAGGCCAGGTAGGTCGAGCTAAGAAAGTCATCGGCCACTCCGTTGGCTAGTTTGGCCAGTACATTCGCCGTGGCCGGTGCAATGATGAATAAATCGACAGTCTGGGAAAAAGTGATGTGGGCGATTGGGTCAGGATTGTCAGCTGCGTAGTCGTCAACGAGCACGTAGGAGCCTGACAGTGCGCGGAAAGTAAGGGGCTTAATGAACTCACAGGCGTGCTTAGTCATAGTGACCCGCACTTCACAACCGGCACGCTGCAAACCGCGCAGCACTTCGATGGCCTTGTAGGCGGCGATGCCGCCGGTGATCCCGAGGGCCACACGGCTTCCTGAGAATTCTTGCTCGGTCTGATTGTTACTCATCTTGAAATTGAAATGTAACATCGCTGAATTACTCGTGCAATACAGCGAGATCCAGGCGGGAGTACAATCTCGGGCTATTACAACTGGCTCAAGGCGCGTTCGTGATCTAAAGTATTCCGTCCAATGGTTTAATGCGACTGGCGGCCGGGATGACAACCAAACCATAAACCGAGGTATGTTCCATGCCTAACCCGATGAGTTTATCGCGTCTCATGATCTCTCTATCACTTCCTTTATTGTTGAGTGGAATAGTAATCGCCCAGCGTGCCGGCGCGTCTTCAAACGGAGACTCGGGCTCGGAGTTTGGCCCGGTAGTGAGCGCATATCTCGGGTACCTCAACAATGAGCAAGAGGTGGTGGATGACCGTGCCAGCCGTCGAGAAATCAACTCTGCGTATTACCGGCGAAACTCGAATCGGATTCGCGCACTGCGACAGATGGCGATTCGGCTGGTGCGCCAAAGCGGCAACGACTACGTTCCCGAGCTGGAAGCTGTGACATTGGACGAGTTGGGCACCCTGTTTGAGAAGCCTCCCAAGCCAACCACGTTTCGCGCAAACGAAGTAGTCGCCAACAAATTCAGGTTTCTGGGTGCCGTTCACTCGTCAGAGGTCTTTTATCTCTTTGCACGTCTGGATCCTTACGAGCAGGCAGATCTCATGCAGCGACCGAAGAGAGAGCCGGTAACTCTTTCGGCAGGTTCCGGAACTGGAGTGGCGAACGGTCAGGGTGTAGGACAGACCACAACCACTCGACCCCGGCGAGCGGCTCCGAAATAAGGACGCGATTTGGTTTTGTCGAAACGGTCGAACGGAGAGTTTTCCTCTTTAATTTGTGGTAACTTCAAAAAGGCTCCCTGGTTTCTCTGTCGAGGGTAGAAAACACAAATTCTTGACAGCATTTGGGAAAAAAGCTCTTTACAGAGGCCGAACTGCGTGTTATCTTCCCCAAAAGCTAGCTCATACTGTGGCTTTGGTCTTTGGGATCAAGGGGTTAGTTGTTGACATAAGGGCCGGTTTTCGTGTAAAAAAGGCAGAGGCTAGATTCGCCTTAACGTCCGGTATGCTTTCTTTTTTAGTTATCTCGCGCGTGCGAGATTGTTGAGTCAAGACGGGATAGCAGTTTCCGTCTACTGTTAGACTATTAATAATCGTAGCGCGCTTCCACAAAACTTGTTCACTTGTACGGGAGGAAATGATGATTAGCAGAACTTGGAGCCGTAAGTCTATCGCATTCTGTGCCGCGGTTGCCGTGTTAAGCGCGTATTCAATGGTGGCACTGGCAACACCAGGGCAGAAAGCAGCGTCGGGGGAGCTTTCGGTTTCCGGGCAAGTCACCGTTAACGGTCAGGCGGCTATTTCGGGTGCCACTGTTTTCTCTGACAGCGTAATTGCAACGGGGGCGAATAGCAGTGCGACCGTTAGCCTTGGAAAGCTTGGTCGCGTTGAATTGTTTCCCAATACGAGCGTCAAACTCAGCTTTGCGGACGCGAATATTTCAGCCTCGCTGGATGCGGGCCGAATTCAAGTGGCGACGCTGACAGGTACTGCGGCGATCGTGACCGCAAAAGACGGCGCGGCAGTGGCTGACGCACAACAAGCGGCCACGTTTATGGTCGACGTTGAGTGCGGTAACATGATCGTGGCTTCTCAGGGCGGACTCGTCGAGTTGCGATCAGCTGGCAAGATGAAAGCAGTTGCAGCTGGAACTTCTGAGTCGGCCGGCACTCCGCAGCCTGGAACGCGTTGTACTCGCCTGACAAAGGCGGACACCTTCGGTCACCTGAGCGGCGGTGCTTTGGCTGCTCTCTTGCTGGCGGCTGGCGGTGCTGTTGCCGCGGCGATTCTTGCGACGACACACAATAACGACTTGAACTTCGGTGGTTCGGTCACCGTAGTTAGCCCCACTAAGTAACTAAAGCCGATTTCGGCTGATGACGCGCATGTCGCGCGGCATTTGAGTATAACTTTGCGGGTCACGCGTCAATGGCGCGCGTGGCCCGTAAATTTTGGTTAGGGCAGAGAATTCGATCGGCTAAGAGCACGCGAATGCACATTGCCGTCATTGGCTCCGGTTATGTGGGACTTGTAACTGGAGCATGCTTTGCTGAGTTCGGCGTGGATGTCACCTGCGTCGACGTAGATGCTGATAAAATAGCCCAACTCGCTCTCGGGAATACCACAATCTACGAGCCGGGGCTCGATCAGCTCGTCAAGAAAAATCTGCAGGCGGGAAGGCTTCGATTTACCACTGACAGCCCGTCCGCTATTCAGCAATCCCTGGTGATCTTCCTCGCCGTCGGTACTCCACCAAAGCCTGACGGGTCCGCTGATCTTTCCTACGTCGAAGATGCCGCGCGAAAAATCGCCGAATACATGGATCGCTACAAGGTGGTGGCTACCAAGTCTACCGTTCCGGTCGGAACCGGAAAGCACCTGGCTTCCCTCATCCGCAACCACCAGCAGAGACCTGTCGAGTTCAGCGTAGTCTCGAATCCGGAATTCTTGCGCGAGGGTGCCGCAATCAGTGACTTCATGCGGCCTGATCGGGTCGTGATTGGGAGTACAGATCAAGACGCAATCGCTATTATGCGCGATCTCTACCGTCCCCTTTACTTGATCGAAACTCCGTTTGTTATTACTTCGGTTGAAGGCGCGGAATTGATTAAATACGCCGCGAATGCCTTCCTGGCCACGAAGATTTCTTTCATCAATGAGATTGCAAATCTTTGCGAGAAGGTCGGTTGCGACGTCCATGAAGTAGCGCGGGCCATTGGCATGGACCGGCGAATCGGAAGCAAGTTCCTCCACCCTGGACCCGGCTTCGGTGGCTCGTGCTTTCCCAAAGACACGCGCGCTTTCTCTGCGATCGCTCGCCAGTTCTCGTCGCCAAGTCGAATAGTCGATGCGGTGATTGAAGTCAATTATCAGCAACGACTCTCGATGATTCCAAAGATTGACAGTTTAGCGGGAGGGTTAAGCGGGAAAAGAATCGCCGTGTTGGGATTGGCGTTCAAACCCGAGACCGATGACATGCGGGACGCTCCGTCAGTCGAGATCATCCGCGGTTTAGTTGAACGTGGCGCGGTGGTGAGCGCCTACGATCCCGTCGCCGCTAACGAAGCACGGAAAGTCTTACCAGAAATCGATTACGCGGATGATGAGTACGAAGCCGTCACTGGAGCTGAGGTGCTGGTCTTTATGACCGAGTGGAACCAGTTTCGTGCCCTGGATATGGAGCGCATTCGCGGATTGATGAAGGTCCCGAGGATTGCCGACCTGCGCAATATTTACGAGCCGGCAGACATGCGCGAAATGGGCTTTGAATATGTTGGGGTAGGGCGATAGACGACCATGCCACTGTCTGGTGTAGCTTTAGTTACTGGAGGTGCCGGGTTTATAGGCTCCCACATTGCGGCCGCATTGGTCTCCGGCGGCCTTCGCGTTCGCATCATCGATGACCTGTCAACCGGACATCGCGAGAATATAGGCGAAATTGGCGGCGAGATTGATTTCATTCAAGCAAGTCTTAACGATCACAAAGCACTAAGTCATGCGCTCGAGGATGTCGAACTAGTGTTCCACGAAGCTGCCATTCCCTCGGTACCGCGCTCAGTAGCCAAGCCCAAAGAAACACACGAGGCCAGCGGCAACGCCACTTTTTCGTTGTTGCTGGCCGCCCGAGATCAAAAGGTTCGGCGCGTGGTTTACGCCGCCTCGAGTTCAGCCTACGGTGACCAGCCGGAGTTGCCCAAGCATGAAAAAATGCGGCCAGATCCGTTGTCACCGTACGCGGTCGCCAAGTTGGTGGGCGAGTACTATTGCCAGGTGTTCAGTCGAGTGTACGGGTTGGAGACCGTCTCGTTGCGCTACTTTAATGTTTTTGGACCACGTCAGGATCCCGGCTCACAATACTCAGGAGTGATTTCCCGCTTCATCGATGCGCTCTTGAACGGAAAACAGCCAACGATATACGGGGATGGTAAGCAGTCTCGTGACTTTACCTACGTTTCAAATGTAGTAGACGCGAATCTCAGAGCGGCTGAGTCTACCTCGGCAGTCGGGCAAGTCATTAACATTGCCAACGGCGAGCGGGTGACGATAAATGAAGTTTTTGAAATGGTTAAGAAGCTCACTGGTCGCGCCGAACTGCGGGCTGACTACGCCCCACCGCGAACCGGCGACGTGCGCGATAGCCTGGCGGATCTAAGCCTGGCGCGCTCGCTGCTGGGATACGGCCCGCACGTGGGCCTTGAGGAAGGTCTGCGCTTAACGATTGACTGGTGGACCAGCAGTCGCTTCAGCAAAGGAGCCCGTTGAGCACTGGCCGCCGCCGCCGCGAACGAATCAATCAGTGACCCTGCGACAGCTTGCCAATCAGCGAGAACATTGGGAGGTACATGGCGATAACGATTGAGCCGATGGTAACCCCCAAAAATCCGATTAGCGCCGGTTCCATAAGAGTCAAGAGATTGGCAATGGCCGCGTCCACTTCCTGTTCGTAGAAATCAGCAATTTTTCCCAGCATCGCATCCAGGGCGCCAGTTTGCTCACCGATGCCGACCATCTGCGACACCATGTGCGGAAAGATGTCAGCGGCGCGCAGCGGCTCGACAAAGCTCTTTCCCTGCTCGACGGCCGTGCGAATACTGATAATACCTTCTTCGATGATGACGTTTCCGGCAGTACGCGCGGTTATATCGAGCGATTGCAGAATCGGGACGCCGGAGGAAAGCAGGGTCGAGAGTGTCCGGGAGAACCGTGCAATTGCGATCTTCAAAAAAATCGGGCCGAGAATCGGAATTTTCAAAAGGATTGAATCTATCCGCTTATGACCACTGGGTGTCTTGTAGTAGAAGGACACCGCCACTGTAGCTCCGATAATCACTACCAGCAGGCACAGGCCGCCCCAGCCCGCCAGAAAGCTGCTGAAGCCAACCACGATTCGTGTCGGCAGCGGAAGTGGCTCGCCTGGACCGAGCAGGCCCATAAAGATGTTCTGAAACTGCGGAATCACCACAATCATAATCACCGCGATGGCGACGATGGCGAGGAGAATGACTGCGGCCGGGTAAATCAACGCTGAAACTACGTCGCGCTTCAGCTTAACGATCTTTTCGATGAACGTAGACAAGCGCTGCAAGATCAGGTCGAGGATACCGCCGGTCTCGCCGGCTTCAACCATATTCGAGTAAAGTTGATCGAAGACCTTCGGGTGCCGGCTCATTGCGGCTGCCAGCGTTGAGCCTTCCTCGACGTCTTGTCGTACCTGAGCCAGAACCTGCTGGAAATACTTGCTCTGTTGTTGCTGGGAGAGAATGTCCAGGCATTGGACCAGGGGCAGTCCAGCATCAATCATGACTGAGAATTGACGGGTGAAGATGGCCAGATCCTTCGATTTGACTTTCTTGCGCCCGGCGAGTTTGGGGATTCCGATCTCGCGCCCTTTTTCTTTCACCGAAGTGAGCGTGACCTGCTCGCGACGCAGTATCTGGCGCAACGCTTCGCGGTTGTCCGCGACGCGTTCACCAGCCACGATCTCGTTCATGCGATTGCGGCCCTTAAAGACGTAGGTTGGCATTTCTCAGCACTCCGTTTCTGTCTGTTTTTTATTGCCGGCTAGACGCTGGCCGCCGGCAACTATTTTCGCGGAAGTCCACGGCCGGCCTGCGAATAGGCGGGCGGCATGCCCGCTCGGGGCAGCGAGCCGTTTCCATTGTTTAAGCCGGCGCCGCGATCAATCAGATCGCGCAATTCGTTAGCGTTCGAGGAGCGTTGCATCGCCAGCTCTCTGGTAATCAGACGCTTGTGGAAAAGAGTAGCCAACGATTGATTGAAGGTCTGCATTCCGTGCACATCCTGGCCCGTTTGCATCATGGAATAGATTTGATGGACCTTGTCCTCGCGAATCAAATTTCGGATAGCTGCATTGGGAATCAGAATCTCCATGGCCAGGGCCCGGCCACGGCCATCGGCGCGGGGAAGCAAAGTCTGGCAAAGGATGCCCTCGAGCGTCAGCGACAACTGCGCGCGTACCTGAGCCTGTTGCATCGAGGGAAATACGTCGATGATGCGGTTGATAGTTGAAACGGCAGAGTTCGTGTGCAAGGTCGCAAACGTCAAGTGGCCGGTCTCAGCGATCCGCAGCGCTGATTCTATGGTTTCAAGATCGCGCATTTCGCCGACCAGCACTACATCAGGATCCTGCCGCAAAGCCGTGCGCAGCGCTTCAGCAAAGCCCTTTGTATCAGCGTTGACTTCACGCTGATTGACGATGCAGTTCTTGTGATTGTGAAGAAACTCGATCGGGTCCTCGATAGTCAGGATGTGTTCGTGGCGCTCTTTGTTGACCTTGTCGATCATCGCCGCCAGAGTTGTTGATTTGCCTGAGCCGGTGGGACCGGTGACCAGTACCAGTCCGCGGGGCTTAGCACAAAGATCCTTAACTACGGGCGCCAGACCCAAATCGTCGAACGATTTGATCTCGTAAGGAATTGCCCGGAAAACCGCTCCCACGGCGCCGCGCTGATTGAAGATGTTGGCGCGAAAGCGCGAGAGGCCTTTTACGCCAAACGAAAAATCAAGCTCGAGGTTTTCTTCAAAGCGATGCTTTTGCGCGTCGGTGAGAACGGAATAGGCCAACTGCTTCGTTTCGGAGGAACTCAGGTGCCGGTATCCCTCTAGGGGGTGAATTTCACCATGGACGCGAACCAACGGCGCAGTGCCTGTTGTGATATGGAGATCAGAGCCGCCAAGCTCGGTTAGCTTGTGAAGCAGCTCTGACAGAGAAATTTGTGGAGGATTTTCCATTGTGTCCGTTTCCTTCAGTGGACTAAGTAGTGTTTAGGGTGGCCGGCAAGAGGGTTACTTGCTTGCTCCCGTTGTTCGGAAATCAGAAATGAATTTCTCCGCGTCCCCAGCTATCTTTTGCGTAAGACCGCCCGTCGTACGGGTCGTTAGGGAGTAAACGCGGCCATTGATTTCGGTAAAGTAGTAATTCCACAACTGCTCGGGCTTTCCGTCGCTGGTCGCGGGAGTCTGGGCGATCACCTCAAATACGTGGTGGCCACCGATCTCGCGCTGGCGGTCGTTAACAACCCAACCGCCGGCGCTGATCATTCTGTCGATGACTGAGTGGCGCAGATCTGTGAAGGACACGCCCCCCAGCATTCTTCTCTGCTCGCGGCCGATGACCTGGTCAACATTCGACGGCGCGACGGCCACAACTGCGAAGGTCGCCTGGGCCTCGGGCGTTCCGTTTGGAGGTGCGATACGAAAACTGGAAGTGCCCCTGGTTGTTGATCCGGCTGACCACCCGCTAGGCAGCGACATCGAAAAAGTCCCGTCGCGATAGACGCCATCGGTGAATGCAAGCGCCCCTGGCAGGGTGGTGTGATTGTCAGAAGCCTTTACCGGTCCCACAGTAACCGACCCCGTTCGCAACTTGGCTTGTAATGCTCGGCGTCTGGCCAGCATGGCCTGTCGCCGGCGAATGTGAGCACGATGCCGGCGCCACCAGGCACGCGAATGATGATGAAAGCGATGTGAACGCGCACCCAGTTGAGATCTAAGGTTGTGCGCGGTGGAGGTGGCAAAGGGCAGCATTACCACTATGGAAACCAGGAGACCTAATGATAGACCGATTCGACGCAACATATACTCACCCCTTTCATCACGCCACCGTTTCGCGGAGAACTTCCTCGATGGTGGTCACACCGTTTCGTATTTTGTGTAGACCAGACTCGCGCAGCGTAATCATGCCGTCTTCGATCGATTTCTTTCTAAGTTCGAGCGACGACGCGCCTATTAGAATCAGCTCGCGGATCTCGTCAGTTACTTCCATGACTTCATAGAGTCCAATCCGGCCCTTGTAGCCGGTATCGTTACAGCTCGGACAACCTTTACCTTTATAAGTCTTGACTTTGTTTGCCTCTTCCGGCGTAAAACCAATCTCAACCAGCGCCTCCATAGGAGTGGGATGTTCTTTCTTACAGTCCTTACAGATGCGGCGGATAAGGCGCTGAGCCTGAATCAGGTTCACGCTGGTCGCAACGAGGAATGGTTCGATACCCATATTCATTAGTCGTGAGATAGTCGAGGGAGCATCATTGGTGTGGAGGGTCGAGAGGACAAGGTGGCCAGTGAGAGCTGCCTTGATAGCAATTTCGGCGGTTTCGAAGTCACGAATTTCGCCGACGAGAACAATGTTCGGATCCTGCCGCAGGAACGAACGCAGGGCGGCGGCGAAATTTAGTCCAATCTGTTCTTTCATCTGCACCTGATTAACACCTGGCAAATTGAACTCGACCGGATCTTCAGCGGTCATAATATTCGTGTCGACCGTATTGAGGGATTGAAGGGCGGAATAAAGGGTGTTGGTTTTACCACTCCCAGTAGGTCCGGTGACGAGTACCATTCCGTAAGGCTTGGAAATGTTCCGCTGAAACTTCACGAGAGAGTCTGCCTCGAATCCGAGGTTAGTCATGTCGAGCATGAGCTTTTCTTTATCGAGGAGACGAAGTACAACCTTCTCTCCAAAGAGAGTCGGCAGAGTCGAAACGCGGAAATCGAGTTCACGTGAGCGCGAATCAACCTTGACGCGAATCTTAATGCGGCCATCCTGGGGCAAACGCTTTTCGGAAATGTCCAATTTCGACATGATCTTGATACGCGATATAAGGGCATCGCGCATCTTCAATGGTGGGTGCATCACGTCGTAAAGGAGGCCGTCAATGCGGAAGCGAATGCGTAGCTCTTTTTCGTATGGCTCGACGTGAATGTCAGAAGCGCCACGCCGCAGTGCGTCAACCAGCAGGACGTTGACCAAACGCACAACCGGCGCGTCTTCGCTCATTCGAGTGAGGCTGGAGAGATCGATTTCGTCGTTGTCTTCGAAAACTTCGACTTCACTTGCGAGGGTTTCCTGATCGAAGTCGAGGCTGTCGAGTGACACAAGATCGGCTTGAGAGAAGCCATTTCCATTGCTACTTTCGACGGAGAGATCCGGAGACACTGCGGCCAGTTCGATCTCACGCGAACTGCTGTAGTACTTGGCGATTGCCGTCTGGACACTGGCTTCAGCGACAACCACTGGTTCGACATTCAAGCCGGTCATGAACTTGATGTCGTCCATTGCGAATACGTTGGTAGGATCGACCATTGCGAGGGTGAGGGTGGCTCCTACGCGCGACAGTGGCAGGACGGAATATTTCTGGGCGACCTCTTGCGGAATTAGCCGGAGAACCGAGTCCTCAATATCAAACAGATCAAGATTTACCGAGGGGATGCCGTATTGTCGGGAGAGGACTGCGGTAATTGTATCATCCGAAACCAAGCCAAGTTTGACCAGATTAAAACCGAGCCGGCCGCCATGCTCGCGTTGGTAATCCAGCGCCTGGCGGAGATGTTGCGGACTAATTAGGTTCTCGCGGACGAGAATTTCGCCGAGTTTGGCTGACATTTGGGGTAGTGTTTTTCCGGCTTATCCAGTTAAAGAGACGTTAAAATGGTGGGATCGAGCCCTAATTTCGGGTGCGAACTTGTGAGTTACAGAGCAAACAACGAAGATGAACGTCGTTGCAACGCCAATTCTAGCGATCAAAGGTTTCGCTGTCAACAAAGATTTCGGAAAAGGACATCCAGCGGATTTATTCGAGTCGGTCGGCGCTCTTTCAAACCAACCACCATCAATCAGGTCTGGCGAATTCGTCCTGGACAAGTGTTTGCTGATATTCGATAATATTCGTACACATTCGAACTGAGGAGAGATGCCGATGGCGATAACAGCAAGACAACGAAGAGTATTGGATTACATCAAACACTATTTTGACGTGCATCAGGAAGCCCCCACCATGGCTGAGATTGGCCAGGAATTTGGGATGAGTTCATCAGCCAGTGTCCATCACGTAGTTTCGATCCTGGAAAGGGAAGGATTAATTCGGCGGATTCCCAATGTTAGCCGTGGTATCGAGTTGGTGAAAGATGAACCTGCCAAAGATAACTACGAGATTCCTTTGCTTGGAATAGTAGCAGCCGGTGCGCCAATTGAAGCGATATTAAATCACGAAACCGTTTCTATTCCGCAAGACATGTTAAGACCGGGACGAATGTTTGCGCTACGGGTTCGAGGTGACTCAATGATTGATGAGCAAATTCGTGAAGGCGATTTCATCGTTCTGCAATCACAGCAAACTGCGGACAACGGGCAAACGGTCGTAGCCTTGATCGACGGGAGTGATGCTACGGTCAAACGCTTTTATGGTGGTCGCAACCAGGTGCGTTTGGAAGCAGCGAATCCGCGTTACAAACCAATCGTGATTCGACCGCCAGAGCGCGTGCAGATTCAAGGCTTAGTGGTGGGCGTAATTCGTAAATACAAGCACTGAACACGGGTTTGAAATCTCGAGGTTGCAAATTTGATTTTCAAATTTCACAGCTTTGAATTTCTGTTTTTTCAGTTTGCAACGAACGCTATTTGTTCTTTGATATTACCCGCGCGACTTTTTTCAGATCATCGATGAACCGCCGCTTTTCCGCGTGCCGGGTTTCGTCATCCGGGGCGCGGAGGATTGCAGATGGGTGAACTGTCGCCATGATGTAAGGTGAGAGAGTTGATTCAATGAACTGGCCACGTTGTTTGAATACTCGGAATTTTGGGCCCAGTAAAGCCTGGGCTGCAGTAGCGCCGAGACAAACAATGACTTTTGGCTTAACCAGAGCAAGCTCGGCTTCAAGCCATGGGCGGCAGGCAGCGATCTCGCTGGAGTTTGGCTTTTTGTGAATGCGTCGTTTGCCACGCGGTTCCCATTTGAAATGTTTGACCACATTGGTCACGTAAGTCTGCGCGCGATCGATACCGGCCTCGGCAAGGGCATCGTTAAATAACCGGCCGGCCGGACCAACAAAAGGTTGGCCAGTAAGATCTTCTTCATTGCCGGGCTGTTCGCCGACAAAGAATACTTCAGCGCGGCGAGAGCCTTCGCCGAAGACGGTTTGCGTGCCGCGCTTCCAGAGATCGCAAGCCTTGCAATCGGCAGCCGCCTCGCGAAAAGCTTTTAAACTCTTTCGTGATGGAAAGAACTCTGCGGCTGAATCTTGTGGTTGCTCTTTACCCATGACAGACATTTTCTTGTGTGCAAATGCTCAATGCAAATATGAAATCAGCAGTTACGAAAAAAGAGATCGAGTTGGCGCTAGCCGATCGTTTTGGCGCTGTCTTCCAGCGCCGCCAGAAGCAGCCGGCTGAAATTGTATCCACAGGTGTCAGGGAAATTGATGAGCGTATAAATGGATTTCCTCGCGGATCGATTACTGAGATCCATGGCACAGCATCATCTGGACGAACCAGTATGTTGCTTTCAGCGCTGGCGGTTGCAACCTTGCAGGAAGAAACCTGTGCGCTGGTGGACACCAGCGACACTTTCGATCTTTCATCCGCCGCGAATGCTCGGGTTGATTACGAACGTTTATTGTGGGTTCGATGTAGTGGCAGCGTAGAGCGCGCTTTCAAAGCGACTGATCTCTTGCTGCAAAGCGGAGGCTTTGGCTTCGTCGCGCTTAACCTGGCGGACGTGGCCGCAAAATACACGCGCCGAATAATCACGTCGTGGTGGTTTCGTTTCCGGCGAGCAATTGAAAACACGCCCACTACGCTGGTTGTTTTGACACCCGTAGCTTGCATTCGTTCATGCGCTGCGCTGGTTCTGGAAGTAAAGAGTGAAGGACCAGTCTGGCCCAACACCGTGTCATTCGTTTTAGAAAACAGTGACGTAAAATTAACGATGAAGGAAAGCAGGGAACACTCGACCCCTCGCCTCTCGCTGGTGACAGATTCCACTCTTCCTCTGGAAGCGGCTTATAAATCGCTAACTTCCTCACCTTACCCCCTAAAAGAGGGGAAAGGAGTTACGATTAGCGGTTACCCATCCCTGCCTCTAACTTATTCAAATTTGCTTCAGGGAATTCGTGTACGAGTAAATCAAGAGCGGCCTGTTTCATGGACTACTAACCCTGCCAGATTCACAACGCGCTTGCACTAGCACGCTCCCGAATCTTGACAATATTCGCAGATATTCGTTAATCTTCGACCTGCAAGATCAGGGGTTTCTAATCAAATCCAACTCAAAGGGAATTATGTTTGCGAGTATTTATGGACGAACCATCCCCAAACTCGGATCTCAAGCCGATGCCAGACAGAGATGTCTTATCGACCTGGCTTTCACTTTCTCTCCTTTAATCGAGCAGATCGCCGTCGACACAGTTGTGCTTGACGTCGCCGGGCAGGATTTATTGTTTGGCTCGCCTGCCAATCCAAAACCTGCTGTCGATGGTAATGCCGAGAGCGATTCTGCACGCGCTCTGGCTGGGGAGATTATCCGGCGTGCGGCCCAGTTAGGTTTCAATGTGAATGTTTCCGTAGCCCCGAATCCCGACGCGGCGATTCATTCGGCGCGGGTGTTCAAAGGAGTGAATGTGATTCCTGCCGGAGGAGAGTCCTTACAACTCGGAAACCTATCATTAAAGATGCTTGATTATTCCCTGGCTGATATTGAGAAAGAGAGAGCTGCTGAAATAGATGAGACGCTGGAGCTTTGGGGCCTGCGCACGTTTAGTGATTTTGCCAGGTTGCCGTTGGCTGGAGTGGCGCAGAGGCTGGGCCAGGCAGGTGTGCGTCTGCAAAAGCTCGCCCAGGGCAAAAGCGATCGCCAGATGGTTTTGGTGCAACCGCCGCTCGGTTTCGAACAATCACTTGAATTAGAGCATCCGGTCGCGGAGCTTGAGCCGCTCTCTTTTATTCTTTCGCGGTTGCTTAATCAACTGTGCGCCAACCTGCATTCCCATGCGCTGGCAACGAATGAAATACGACTGCACTTGAAGTTGGAAGATAGGACAGAGCATGAACGGACGATCTCCTTGCCCGTCCCGATGCACAATCCGAAAACGCTGCTACGGCTGCTTTTATTTGAAATCGAAGCACAGTCGCCTCAGGCGGCGATTATCTCGGTCACTATTATTGCCGAGCCGGTGAAGCCACGCCTCGCGCAGACCGGCCTGTTTATTCCTTTAGTTCCCGAGCCGGAAAAACTCGAGCTGACGTTGGCGCGTCTGGCGAAGTTAGTCGGAGCAGACAAGGTCGGTTCGCCGGAGATTTTAGATACGCATAGACCAGACGCTTTTCGGATAAAACGCTTCAGCGTTTCAACCGGACAGAATAGATCACGCCGCAATCGGCAATCGGCAATCGGTAATCAGCAATGCGTAATGGGCTTCAGAGTTTTTCGGCCCCCGTGGCGCGCGGATGTGCAAACTATGCAGGGACGACCCACGGGCATCAGCGCGCACGATGTGACGTCGTCATGCCTGGTGCGCGGTAAAGTTATCTGCGCTTCGGGCCCCTGGCGAACTTCGGGTGATTGGTGGCGCTCAGATGTCTGGGTCAGAGATGAATGGGACATCGCAGTGACTGATTCACTTCCCAAACAAAGTGACGTGCTCTGCCGGATTTACCGCGATTTGCAGAGTGACGATTGGTTTGTTGAAGGGATTTATGACTGACGGCAGTGAGCAGTGAGCAGTGGATCGAAGCAAAAAGGGATGCAAACATCTAACGGAAATCTTGCGAAACGTAGCGCGCACCTGCTCACTGCCCATCGTTCTTGATCAAGATGGTTTGTATGGTGCGGCACGTTTTCATTTGGCCGGGAAGAAACTGGGTATCAAGGCCCATATCGGCGCCGAAATCACAGTCCAAAGTCCAAAGTCCAAAGTCCAATGCCAGGCCCGGAACAAACAGACATTGGACATTGGGCGTTGGACTTTGGACTTACAAAAAAACGTCATGTCAATCCCGCTACTCGTCCGGAATCGCACCGGCTATCAAAACCTCTGCCGCCTGATCACTATGATGAAATTGCGCGTGCCCAAACATGCGAAACCAGGCGAGTGTGCGGTGACGCCGGATGAATTAGTCGCGCATGCGGAAGGGTTGATCTGTTTGACTGGCGGAACTGACGGACCGATGACCCAGGCATTTCGCCATAGAGACGCAGAGAACGCAGAGGCTGCGCAGAGAAATGCGGAATGGCTAATCGATGTTTTTGGCAAGGGAAATGTCTATGCCGAATTGCAGCGCCACTTCAATCGGGATGAGGAAGCGGGGAACCATTCGGTGATCGAGATTGCCCGGCGTTTAAAGTTACCGCTGCTGGCGACGAATGGAGTCTGTTATGCCACTCGTGCGCAGCGACAAGTGGCTGATGTTTTCACTTGCATACGGAATCACGTGCAACTGGAAACTGCCGGGCGTTTGCTCTCGACCAATTCAGAGCGTTTCGTGAAATCGCCGAGAGAGATGGCAGAGCTGTTTGCCGACTTACCGGAAGCGATCGCTAATACCACCGAGCTTTCGTCCCTACTTGAATTCACGCTCGAAGATCTTGGTTACCAGTTTCCCCGATATCCCGTACCGCCGGGCGAGACAATGACTTCCTTTCTGCGCCAGCGAACTTACGAAGGCGCGCGGCTGCGTTATGCGGGACAGAATGGCTCGCCAACTTTCGCGCGCGCCCAACAACAGATCGAGCACGAGCTGGCGCTGATCGAGAAACTCAAACTCGAAGGTTACTTCCTGATCGTCTGGGACATTATTCAGTTTTGCAGACGCAACAGCATTCTAGTGCAGGGACGCGGTTCGGCGGCCAACAGCGCGGTTTGCTACAGTCTGGGAATTACCGCGGTCGATCCGGTGGGTATGGAACTTTTGTTCGAGCGCTTTCTTTCTGAAGAGCGCGGCGAGTGGCCGGATATCGATCTCGATCTGCCCAGTGGCGATCAGCGCGAGCGGGCGATTCAGTACCTTTACGAACGCTACGGGAAACTAGGCGCGGCGATGACTGCGAACGTGATCACTTATCGCGGGCGCTCAGCCGCGCGTGAAGTCGGCAAGGCACTCGGGTTCGACGAAGAAACGTTGGCACGTTTATCCAGTCTCGTACACACCTGGGAATGGAAAGATCCCAAAGACACCCCCGAACGACAATTCAAAGACGCCGGACTCGACCTGAGTGATCGTCGCATCAAGAAGTTCTTTCAACTTTACCGGGCGGTTCAGGATTTGCCGCGCCATCTGGGTCAGCACTCCGGCGGCATGGTGATTTGTCAGGGTCAACTAAATTCCGTGGTCCCGCTGGAGCCTGCAGCGATGCCCGGACGTGTGGTTGTGCAATGGGATAAAGAGGACTGCGCCGATCTGGGCATTATCAAAGTCGATTTGCTGGGCCTGGGAATGATGGCAGTTCTGGAAGATTCAATCCAAATAATTCGCGATGACTTTGGTGAAGAAGTTGATCTGGCGCATCTACCAGCCGATGACCCGACCGTTTATAAAGCGTTGCAGCACGCGGACACGATCGGGATGTTTCAGATCGAAAGCCGGGCGCAGATGTCCTGTCTGCCACGCCTCCGGCCACAAAAGTTTTACGACATCGTGGTCCAGGTAGCCATCATTCGACCGGGACCGATTGTCGGCAACATGGTGAACCCTTATCTAAGTCGGCGGCTGGGACGCGCCCCGGTTAAATATGCGCATCCCGCATTGGAACCGGTTCTGGAGCGTACGTTGGGAGTGCCGTTGTTTCAGGAGCAATTGCTCAAGATGGCGATGATCTGCGCCGGGTTCAGCGGCGGCGAAGCTGAAGAGTTGCGTAGAGCGATGGGATTCAAACGATCTGAACAACGAATGCGCGACATTGAAATAAAACTGCGACGAGGCATGACAGCCAAAGGAATCAACGGTAAGACTCAGGATGAAATTGTTCAGTCCATCGCTTCGTTTGCGCTTTACGGCTTTCCTGAATCACACGCGGCCAGCTTTGCCTTGATTGCTTATGCCAGTGCCTATCTTAAATGTCACTACCTGGCGGCGTTTACCGCGGCCACACTCAATAATCAGCCGATGGGTTTTTATCAGCCGTTCACGATTATTAAAGACGCACAGCGACATGGTCTGAAAGTGAAACCGGTTGATGTGACGCGATCGAATTGGGATTGCACGATTGAAGACGATGTAGCGCAAGTTGCCAACTTGCGCCACCAGCTTCGTCTCGGCCTGAGATGCGTGAAAGGTCTGCGCGAAGCGTCCGGTCGCGCAACTGAGCACGAGCGAAACCAGCGTCCTTTTACCAGTCTCGATGATTTGCACCAACGCGTGCCGGAGTTAAGAAAAGATGAGCTGCGAAAATTGGCTGCGGTAGGCGCCTTGAATTTTATTGGAGCGCGGACATCCGGTCCGCCTGAGCGCGTAAGCGCGAATCATGTCACCGCGGCTTTAATTGAGCGTGCTGCGCACGCTGGCGGACAAGATGTCCGCGCTCCGAAGAATCGTCGCGATGCGCTGTGGCAGGTCGAGCGGGTGGCGCGTGATGCGGGCCCACTCTATGAAAAACTTGAAGAAGACAGTAACTCGCCGCTCGTGCCCATGACGCTCAACGAACGTTTGAACGCAGATTTGCACGGCACCGGAATAACTATTGGCCGTCATCCGATGGCCCATCAACGCGCCTGGCTGAACACAGTGAACGTGGTCCCGGCGGCTGATTTGAAGAATATGCACAACGGTCAATTAGTGCGCGTGGCGGGTTGGGTGATTGTGCGCCAGCGTCCCGGAACGGCCAAAGGGTTTGTGTTCCTTAGCCTGGAAGATGAAACCGGAATCGCGAACGTAATTGTCACGCCGCAGCTTTTCGAACAGAACCGGCTGGCCCTGGTCGATTATCCGTTCCTATTAATTGGGGGCGCCTTGCAGCATCAGGACAATGTAGTTTCAGTAAAGGCAAAAAGCGTCGAGCCACTGCAGCTGAAAATCCAGAGCCCGGGCTCGCATGACTTTCATTAAGTTCGTCGCCAAACAAAAAGGGCACGGCGCACCGTGCCCTTCCTCACACCCGGAGAGCTGTCCTGGTTACGGACGTTTGCGACGCGGCGTGGTCTTCTCAGGCACCACGTTCTCCGTGCTCTTCAACTCTGCCAGTATTGCCTTGGCGTCATTCTTAAACTTATGCGTGTCCGGGGCCTTGTCAACGAAGTGCTGCAGGAAATTAGCCGCCTCCTGATATTTGGTCTTGTCGCCGGTACTGAAGAGCGCCAATCCCGCGCCCAGGTTCGCATCCGCGTCATCAGGTTGAGTGGCGAGAATCTTTTGATATTCAGCGAACGCCTTATCGCCGGCGCCTGCGTCGAGCAGCATCTGGGCCAGATCAAGCTGCGCCT
>WNFR01004598.1_pt1 | contig 31878 bp, 27 predicted proteins | sample 5400221 | NCBI WGS metagenome assembly WNFR01 (sample SAMN13153357, study PRJNA577476) | soil metagenome | isolation source: 40 cm soil under Madrone tree | place: USA:California | collected 2016-06-14
CGCCGCAGACAGCTCCATCGCCCAGTATTCGGGACTGTATTCAACGATCTGCTTTCCCGCATCGATTTCCTGCAGGACCGTTGTATCGATATGCAGGATCCCGCATCCACTGCACGAGAAATACTCGAACCCAAGAATTTTCTCGTATGCGTTTGACAAGGAAGCGCAAACTGGGCATTTAGCCATCAGAACTCCTTCTGCATGATCACGTACGATGCGGTCGATTATAGTTGGCGAGTTGATCGCTTGCAAAGACGATTAAACCTGGACATCGTTCGGTACAGGCGCGCTTCGTTGAGTTTGGAACGAGCAATTCATCAACGGAGCCGTGATACGCCTACCTCCGCGGCTTATCTTCTACTTTCACCAAATTAGACTATGCAATCCGTCGTATGTTTAAATGCCGTGGTAAGATTCAACCATGGCTCACGAAAACATTTTATCCCTGGAAGATACGGCCCTGCTGGTTATTGATATGCAGGAAGCGTTCCGCAATAAGATATCTGATTTCTCCGAAACTGCGGCAAGGATCGCCCTGGTTTCTCATGCCGTGCAACTCCTTGACGTTCCCATTATTGTTACCGAACAGTATTCGAAAGGTTTGGGAGAAACCGCAAACGAAATTCGTGCTGTGTTATCGCCAACTGCCAAAAGGATCGAAAAGACCGCTTTCAGTTCCTGTGGAGCGCAGAGTTTTGAAAGTGAACTGATTGAATTGCGCGCTTTGAACATCCTGGTTTGTGGTATCGAAGCTCACATTTGTGTGAACCAGACAGTTCATGACCTGTTAGCAGGTGGCTATAGAGTTCACTTTTTGACTGACTGTATTACAGCGCGCGCACAGCAAAATAAAGACGTTGCATTTATGAAGATGCAACAAAGTGGAGCAGTGCCGACAACAATTGAAATGGCGCTGTTTGAGTTGCTACGCGACGCAACGCACGCGCAATTCAAGACGATTCAAAATTTGATCAAGTAGGGGACCTGCGTGACAATGGGCTGAAAGCGTGACGGGGGACAAGTGACAGGTAAAAGAAAAACCGCGATTTTGCCTCCGTTTATCGAATTGAAAAAACCTGGCCCTGTGTTCAGAATCGACTTCGTGCGTGTCACCTGTTAACTGTTACCTGTTACGACTATTCAAGAATTATCAATATGGATTTGCTAGAGAACTTAAACAAAGAGCAGTTAAATGCTGTTCTTGTATCTGATGGGCCAATTCTTATACTTGCAGGAGCAGGTTCCGGTAAAACGCGGGTTATCACTGTCAGGATTGCACATCTCATCTCCGAGCGCGGAGTTCAGCCCTACAATATCCTCGCGGTGACGTTTACGAACAAAGCAGCGAGCGAGATGCGAGATCGCGTCCAGAAACTGTTGAGCGGAACACAATTGAAGAGTGCTCCGCTGATTTCAACGTTTCACAGTTTGTGTGTGCGAATCCTGCGGCAGGATATCGAGGCTCTGCAGCAGCCCTATAACCGGTCGTTCACGATTTACGACCAGGATGATTCACTACGACTGATCAAGACATCGCTGAAAGATCTCGGCTACGATGATAAGCAACTTGGCGCGCGTTCGGTACAGAGCGCTATTAGCAGCGCAAAGAACCGTGGCGAGGACCCTGAAATATTTGCTGCACGCATCGAATACGGGGATGAAAAGCGGGCGGCGATTGCGCGAGTATTTAAGTTGTATGAAGAGCGGCTGAGAAGTAATAACGCACTTGATTTCGACGACCTTCTCATTAAGACAGTACAACTTCTCAGGAAGTCACAGGAGGTTCGTGCAAAATACAACGACAAGTTCAAGTATATCCTGGTTGACGAGTATCAGGACACAAATGCGCTGCAATTCGCACTAATTCGATTTCTGACCGAAAAGCAGCAAAATATTTGTGTCGTCGGGGATGAAGATCAAAGCATTTATAAATGGCGTGGCGCCGACATTTCGAACATCCTTAATTTCGAGCAGCATTATCCAAAAGCCAGAATCATCCGACTCGAGCAAAATTACCGCTCCACCCAGACAATCCTGGATGTTGCCGGAGCGGTTGTAAAACACAACACCGAGCGCAAGGGTAAAACCCTTTGGACCTCGAACCCGTCGGGCGAACGAATTAAGTATTACCAGGCAATCGATGCCGAAGGTGAAGCCAGATTCGTAGCGTTGAAAATCATCGAACATACGCGAGCCGACCAGGGCATTCGCGCAGCGGTCCTGTATCGAACAAACGCGCAATCCAGAGTATTCGAAGAGGCCCTGCGACGAGAGAGGTTGGAATACAACATTGTCGGCGGATTCTCTTTTTATGAGCGGATGGAAATCCGAGATGTGATCTCGTATTTGAAACTTGCGTTGAATCCGAATGATTCGATTGCTCTGATGAGGGTGATAAACAGCCCGGCGCGTGGCTTAGGCAAACAAACCCTCGACGACGTCGAGAAGCGTGCAAGGACATCAGGGGTAACACATTGGGAAGCGATAAGAGAGATCACCGACAGTGGCGAGGGATTCAGCCCCCGAGCCGTCGCGTCGTTAACAAAATTCCGCAGAATCATTGAAGGTCTGGTTGCGCTTGCCAGTGGAAAAACGGAATCGGACGAACCCGTTTCAAGTGTAGTGAAGGCGGCAATACTGGATACGGGGTATTCTGATGCCCTGAAAGTGGAAAACTCAGACGAGTCGGAAAGCCGGATCGAGAACTTGCAGGAACTAGTCAACGCGGCGGTCGATTACGACAAGCTCGGAGAAGAAGGTCTTCGTGAATTTATCGACCACTCGGCTCTTGTTTCTGACGCGGACCAATATAAAAAGGACGCGCCAGTTACCCTGATGACAATGCATTCGGCAAAAGGATTGGAGTTTCCGCTGGTATTCATCGTCGGATTGGAAGACGGTCTGTTTCCGCATTCCCGATCGGCGACGGACCCGGCGGAGCTCGAAGAGGAGAGGCGGCTTTGCTATGTCGGCATCACTCGGGCAGAGCGCTTTCTGTATTTGAGCCACGCAATGAAACGTCGAGTCTACGGCGAAGAGATGATGGCGGAGCCGTCGCAGTTTTTGAACGAAATGCCGCTGGAGATGATCGAAGATCTGTCGCGCGGCCCGTCATGGCTTTCATTTGCCCAGAGCTCGTCTACGATCGATAACAAACATGCCGCCAGTGCACTCAAGGGGGAGATCCGGGCGGAAAAGCGATCGTCCTATACAGGAAAGACGTACGACAGTGTTGATTCGATCGCCGAGTTCTTTCGCAAGCGCGGTCAGCAGCTTAATCCTTCTGCTCCGGCATCGAATAATTCGGCAGGAGGAATTCAGCATGTTCCGGCAGTCGCGAAACCTTCGAAGGCGCCCGCCGTTCCTGATACGGTATTTGCTCCGGGATCCCATGTCAGACATGCGAAATACGGCCGCGGCCTGGTTTTGCGACGCGAAGGAACCGGCGACAATGCGAAGCTTACTGTCAGTTTTCCCGGGTTCGGCCAAAAGAAGTTGGTTGAGAAGTTCGCGGGACTGGAAAAGGCATAGCCCGTCTTTCTCACCAGGAGCTTTACTGTTCGGCTGAGATGATGCTGTCGGCTTCGTGCCACACTCAGATGTTCTAATTCGAGCTCTGGACCTCTTAGGCTGGCAAAAAATAATCATAATTCATATAATCGGTTCAGATTGGACCCGTTCTGACCTGACGCAATCCAGGTTGCGTCCCAAATCGCGAGCGATTGTCGGAGTCCATATTATTTCGCCCTTTCCCCTGATCGCCACTTTTATTAATGAATCGCGAAAGACGAGACTCGAAGCGCGTCTGGGCCGACATAACGGCGCAGTGGCACGGGCTGTTGAACAGTCGCGAAGGAAGTATTTCGGACATGAGCCTGACTGGTTGTTTTATCCTAACGGGCGGGGAGGTGTCGCCTGGTGAACTCGTTTCTGTTGAAATCGATCTGCCGGGTCTGCTGCGAATGCAGTTGTGGGGCAAGGTTGTTTACCACATTGCCGACATGGGTTTTGCTTTGCGGTTCAAAGATTTAAGCGTTACAGATACAACATTGCTCGCCCGGTTAATTGAATATATTGAGTCCGGACGGCAGTTGAGATAGTCAAACTCCGAAGGGTCCGGAGTCACTGAAGAGCTCTGATTCTTCGTTAATAATGTGGTTACTGTGTTGGGCCGATTTCGATTGAATTGGTCGAAATATAGAGTGTTTAATAACGGATAAAGGGAGACGAATGATTAGTCAGGAGGACTTTAACGGGTTCGTCGACAGCTATAACACCGATTACCTCTATCTTTTAACACGGGCAGCATCAGGAAGTTACGACTGCCTTATTACCTCTTTCAGGGTTTTAAAGGACTTGCACGATGTGATCCTTGCATTGCAGAAGACGACAAGTTTAAGGTTTGAGACAGATGTTCATCCGTTAAGTTTTCGGGGGAACGACGCGTTTCTAGCGAGTTTGGGATTTAGCGAGCGGCAAATCGAATTGATTTACGGTTTTCTCGAACACGTAAAGTATACACAGGAGAAAGATTTCGAGCAGTGCATTAATGAGGGCGTCCCTCTGAAATGTGCCAACAGTTCCAGAAGGTAAATTCCTAATCCTGCTTTAAGCCACTCGAGATTGGAACGCCCCAAAATCCGGCAGCGAGTTTAGGCGCAAACAGCAATGCCGCATGATGGATCATGCGGCATTGTTTCATTGAGCGCGAAGGTCTTACGAATGAGCGGTGACCGTAATCCCGTTTACCATTCTTTTTGCAATTACGAGTGTAATGTCGTCGGAAGCCGGAGTGCCCTGAGCAAATTTTGTTAAGGCGGCTTCGATTCGATCGCGGATTCCGGCAGCCGATGCGTCAAGGTTTCGCGCAACGACATCCTGCAACCTTGAGGTGCCAAATTCTTCGCCTGCGGCATTCGGGGCTTCGGAAACTCCGTCCGAGTAGATCACGAGGACGTCTCCGTTTTGGAGCTGAGTTTTCCCCTCCCGAAAAACAGCATCCGGCTTTATTCCCAACGGAAGTCCACCACTTGAAAGATTTTCAACAGTTCCGCCAGCGTGCACGATCAGCGGCGGGTTATGTCCGGCATTGATAAATGACAGCACGCCGGTTAACGGATCAAGCTCCGCGTAAAAAAGTGTGACGAACCTGTTGGACGGGATATTCTCGGCGAGATACCTGTTGACGGAGCATATAGTTTCAACAATTGAATTATTTGCCGAACACTGCGCGTGAACGGCCGCATGCAACGACGACATCAGAAGTGCAGCAGCGGTCCCCTTGCCCGAGACATCCCCCAGCGTTATTACAAGCCGGCCGTCAGCCCTCCAGATAAAATCGTAGTAGTCGCCACCGATTTCGTAACACGGGAAACTAATTCCCTGAAGTTCATAGCCAGGCACCAGAGGCGGGGCCGATGGTTGAAACCGCTGTTGAATCTCGCTTGCCAATTGGAGTTCATTCTCAAGTCTTTGCCGCTCCATCTGCATTTCAAGGAGTCGCGCATTCTCGACCCTGATTGCGGCGACTGAGGCCAGCGTGGTAAGAACTTTTAGATGATCCTCAGAAAAGCGACCTTCAGCCATCGGCGAATCGGCATATATAAGTCCGAAAACCTTTTCACCAACACCCAGAGGAACTGCCAACACAGAACGGACAGGCTGTAACATCATGGTGCTGCTCATCAGCAGCGGGTCGTGTTGCGCATCCGCGGTAAGCACCGCTTTGCCCTTTCCAACGACTTCTTCCATGATCGTTCGGCTGACACGAATCTCTCCGACATTACCCTTGCGATCGCGGAGTTGTGCGACCTTTACCTTCAACTCCTGGGTTCCATCTTCGCGCATCATGATCAGACAGCGGTCCGCTGGAACTGATTCAAACGCGAGCGCAGCTATCTGCTGCAGTGTTTCGTTCAGAGTAGCTGACGCAAGCAGTGTTACCCCGACTTTGCTGATGAGCGCCAGCAAATCGCCCTGCCCCGAGGACTGTCGTTTTTCTTCCAAAGAAGGTTGTGTCCTGGCGCCTTCGATCGTCTCGAGAAGTCCTGAAGTGCTCCGGTCGGAAGAATTCAGAGCGATCGTTGCCTCTGGGACAGGTTCGCTAATTGAATCCGTAATCATCGTCGCATTCAGGAGTGCACTCAGCGACCCGTCGTCATATACGATCTCGGTCTCACCGATCCGAATCCGACCACCCGGCGAAAGCTTGATTGTGCCGTCGACAGGTGCACCGTTATAAAGCGTGCCATTCGCCGATCCGAGATCCTGAAGGATGTATTGATCGGCTTCTTTACGGACTTCAGCATGAACACGCGAGGCAAAAGGATCGGGGATACATAAATCGTTTCGAGCAGACCGACCAATAGTCATGCGCAAGCGTCCAAGAGGAAAATGATCGGAACTGCGGTCAGGGTAATTAACGATTAGCTCAGGCATAAGTCACACGGAACGATCCCACCGAAAAGACGAAACGTCAACGAAGCCGAATTCGCAACACACGCCTTTGAGAATAGGTGTCATCGAATCGGTCAACACTGGAACCAGACTTGTACTTAAACAATAGCACAGCCTGATAAAGCGTACCCTGCATTATCGCAGAAACCCAACCACCGAAAGGGATTCTGTTGTCAACCCTAACCAATCGAAACCAGATTTTCGTGCGTCAGGAGCTTTACCGCACGCGCGGGCGCGGCGACGGCAATTCCCGCTGACGTACCACAATTGTACCGGCGATTAAATCGTGCAAAGCCCTTCCCCGCGAGGTGAATGCCGGCAGCAAAAAACCCAAACCGAGCGTTAGAAGCGAAAGAGGGTATCCAACAAAATGGCGAAGAATCGCACATCCCACTCCCATTTCACCCCGGTCATTCCTTTCGATTCGTAGTCCGGTAACCCATTTTCCAACCGTCAGCCCAACCAGGCCCGGCAAGACGACGAAATCGCCAAGCAATAGAAGCCAGGCAAGCAAAATCCCATAAAGTTGGGCGTTGCCACCAGCCACGCGTGCACCACCACCCAACATTCTCGCAACGACCGTACTTATAGCTAATATACCAACCAGTAGGATGTAATCGATGATCAGAGCACCGCAGCGGAGAGCAAATGGAGCTGGTTCGCCTGCCGGACTAGTTGTCACCTTTGTTCGGACAGACGTTCGGCCCAATACCACACTTCCCTTTTCAACGTTTGTAACCATAAATTTTTAATAGATTGACAGACTAATCAGCCGACCAGGAAATGCAACGTGGTTTCGCCGAGCCGCAGTTTATCACCGCTTTCCAACCGCCGAGGCTGGCGCGGAGCTAATTCGACCTTATTACTATCGCGTCCAAAAACGACAGTGCCATTCACTGATCCAAGGTCCTCTACCAGGAAGACATCCCCTTCCCGCCAGATTCGGGCATGTCGCCGTGATACTTTTGATTCCCGGTCGAATCGCGAAAGATCGACTTCAGGGAAGATGTTTGACTGCGGGTCGCTTCGGCCAATGTGATTAATGTCCTTCTGGAGAAGGAACGAAGCGTCAAGCTCAGTTGTTCCAGCAACGACCAGTTTCGCGGTTGCGCGAACTGTGCGCAACTGAGCGCTGGAGCCAATCATCGACTGAGGCTGACGCTGACCGCAATGGGCACAAAAAACGTCATCCGCAGCGATTCGGCCGCCACAGAAACCGCAGAAGACCATTTCCACAGCAGAAGTTTCCCCACCGAGGTTTTGCGAAGAGGAAACTCCAAAAGTCACCTCGTTATTTCTAAGCCTTTCCAGATGCTGACTCAGCATCATTCGCATCTCGGCCGCAGAACGAAACCGGTCCTCCGGTTTGTACTCCACTGCGCGCATAATCAGCCGCTCCATTTCATTGGAGATCGCAGGATTGATGCGACGTGGTGTGGGATTCTTCGAAAAATCGAAGATCAACAAGGGGTTGTCCTGAGGGTCGCTGCCAGTCAGCATATGAAACATGGTCGCGCCAAGACTGTAGATATCAGAGCGGGGCTCGACCTTGCCACTGAATAATTCCGGTGGGGCGTACCCCATCGTCCCAACCGCGGTCACGCCTTTTTCCTGAGGAGCAACCCATCTGGCGATTCCGAAGTCGATTAACATAACTTTTCCCGAATTGCCGTCGATCATCAGATTGGCAGGTTTCAGATCCCTGTAAATAATAGGCTTCGGCCGGTTGTGGAGATAGTCAAGTACATCTGCGACCTGCAGTCCCCAAGCTGTGACGGTCTTTTCGTCGAGCTTGCCGCCTGGAGCACTTCGCACTCTCGAGGCAAAATCGCCGCCCGAAATATACTTCATCACCAGATAGAAACGACTGGCAGTTGACTCGTAAAAGTAATCGTAGATCGTTGGAATCGATGGATGTTCAAGGGATGTCAGAAGCAGTGATTCACGTTTAAAATCGCTGATCGCCTTTTCATGTTGCGACTCGTCCAAATTAGATTGGACCATTTCCTTGACAGCCCTCGGGGCATCTCCGAGATTCCGATCCTTTGCCAGATACACTGCGCCCATTCCTCCGCCGCCAATCTTCCGGACCACCTCGTACCGCAAATTCAAGACCGTTCCGGGATCCAGCGTCTTGGCCGAAGGCTGCCGGTTTCCGGTGGTTCCGGCTCTTGTCTTCTTCGGAACATCCGCTTCGGGTTTGATCGCGATTTCCGAGGACCCTTGAACCGGTGGCACCGCTTCGGCAGACGGAAGACTTGAGCCAATGAGGGTTTCTCCGGCAGGATCGGAGATATGAGGAATTACTATGCCGGCTTCTTCGGTAAGTTCTTTTGAAGGATTCTCAGGAACAATTCGAGACGACTCTTCGGTGGATACCTTTGGCTGTGCAATTCCGCAACTGCCGCAAAAAGTATCCCCTGGCGCAACACTCGCACCGCATTGATGGCAAAAAGTCATCTCCGATTTCAACTCTGTATTAAGTTTACAAGGGTGGAGTGCTATAAGTGCCGGCTGAACTTCGGTCACGACACTAAATGTTAACCAATATGAAATCGCAAAAAAGTTTTCCCGACAATTAATTCATCACCATCATGAAGTGGTTGCCGATCACCCGGCAACAGCCTTCTTCCGCGGTTAATAAACGTGCCGTTTGTAGATCCCAAATCTTCGATAAAATACTGGTCCCCGCGCAAAACAATCCTGGCGTGCCGACGTGAAACCTTTGCTTCCGGGTCGTCTGCATCCAAATCTACATCCGGGAAAATACCACCATCGGCATCCCAGCGCCCTATTTGCGATTCTTCTTCATTTAACAAAAACTGTTTACCGGCAGATCGTCCGCGTTCGATTACAAGTTTTGCACGTGCGGCTGTGGCCACAAGCGCCGCGGCGCCCGCTTTTTGTTGCATCTGGGTTTCTTTGCCGGTAAATCCAGCAGGACTGCGATTCCAGAGTGAACTCGAGACGCCATTATTCGATTCGTCGGTCACGGGTGTAGGAACCCCAGTATTCAATAAATTTTCGAAAGGTTGGGCGGGCGCGAGCTGAGCTCCGCACTCGTCACAATACTGCGAGCCTTCCAGGTTTTCGGTATTACACCTCTGACAGGCGGTCATAATTATAACCTTGTGCGAATATCCAAACGACCGGAACAATTGGGATGTTCCGGCACTTTGGGCTAAAACCTATCTATTGTAACGCGAAACCGAATGCCGCGCCACTTTCACCTTCTTCGGACGAGTAGTTATTGCCCGTCGCCAGCCGGCACGCGGATATTATGTGTATAGACGGAAGAATCGGCCCTGATTTGCGCCCGTTGGTGTACATTTGTTGAAACTGTTAGTGCTCGTCCGACGTAAAACCAAATCGAGCACGAAATCTTGAATCCGGAGATTCGGGCTCGGCAATTTTCACGAATTTTGTACTTCCAAAAACCCTTATTCCGAAGGAACCGAGCAACATGGCATCGAGGCCGGAACTTCGGTCGACGGTCACTGCCTCTGGTGAGATCCGGCCAATCCAATTCATCAACCTGACCAGTGAAGTACAAGGCAGAATTGAAGAGATTTATGTCAAAGAGGGCGACAAAGTAACTAAAGGGCAACCTCTGGTACGGCTTGACCCAACCCAGCTGCAATCCAACCAGCAAGCGCAGGTTGCCGCAGCACAGGCCGCGTTGGGCGATGTGCAAAACGCCAGGGCTAACGTTGCCTCGGCACAGCAGGGATTGTCAGCATCCCAGGCACAAGTCAGTCAGGCACGGCAGCAATTAGTCGCGACACAAACCTCTGTAGATCGCGCTCAGGTTGATTTAAATACTGCGCAGCGAGAGTTGAAGCGCAGCACCGAACTGGTCGAAAATGGCGTTGCATCAAAGTCGGATTACGATGCAGCACGTGACCGGTATGAGCAGTCGATGGTTGCGCTTAAGACTGCGAGGGCCAATCTTGACGTCCAAAAGGAAGCCGTGAACGAGTCCCTTGCGAGAGTCAACCAGCAAAAAGCAGTTGTCAACCAGGCAGAAACTAGCGTCAAGGCCAGCGAGTCGCGCGCAAATCAACAGCAAGCATTCCTGCGAGGGCAATCGAACCAGTTGAGCAAGGCAACTCAGCTTTCGCCACTTACAGGTGTCATCGCTGATATTCCGTCCAAGGTCGGAACCTTCGCAGTTGCCGGATTGTCGACAACCGCTTTGATGACGATTGCCGACATGTCGACGATAAATGTCGAAGTGCAAGTTGACGAAACCGAGATCGCCGACGTACAGGTGGGACAGCCGGCGAAGGTTAAAGTCGACGCTTTCGGAGACAAGGAAATCCAGGGCACCATTAAACAAAAAACTCCCCTTGCTGTAGGTAAATCAGCAACGACGGGTGGTTTGTCAATCCAGATCAACACGCAGGAAGCAAAGGAATTTCGCGTAGTGATCGAACTGGTAAACCTCCCAAACGAAGTCCGCGACGGTTTACGTCCAGGGATGAGCGCCACGGCTACAATCACCACTAAGACGAAAAACAATGTCCTCGCAGTTCCACTGCAGGCAATTGTCGAAAAGGCGCCGACACCGCCGAGCACTTCTCCGACACCAAACGGCGGTACGCCATTGCCAAAATCGGTCGAAAAGCCCAAAGATATTAAGGGAGTCTACGTGCTGGAAGGAAACAAGGTAAAGTTTGTTACGATTGAGACCGGAATTACCGGGGAGTCGGATATCGAGGTAGTGAGCGGATTGCAGCCAAATATGGAAGTTATTACGGGCCCGAGTCGAATTCTTAAAACTCTTAAAGAAGGTCAGACCGTTAAACGCCAGGTTAAGAAACCTGGCGAAATTAATGGCCAGGCCGGCGAGGGTAAATAATGATTGATGCAACCCTGACACTCCCGGAAGAACGAACAAGCGTAGCGCTTGCGGAACAACCGAGCGTGAGCGGCGCACCGGCTTCGCTGATCTCAATGAGGAACATCTGGAAGACCTATCAGATGGGTTCCGAAATGGTTCATGCTTTGCGAGGTGTGTCGTTCGAAGTCGCAAAGGGCGAATACCTTGCCATAATTGGTCCGTCGGGTTCCGGCAAATCAACGCTGATGAACCTTATTGGTTGCCTTGACACGCCTTCGGACGGGGAATACTGGATAAATGGCAAACTCGTATCTGCGATGCAGGACGACGAATTGGCCCGCATCCGGAACAAGGAAGTAGGGTTTGTATTTCAGACGTTCAATCTTTTGGCACGCGCCACCTCGCTCCATAACGTTGAATTGCCTTTGATTTACGCTGGTATCAGTTCGGCCGAACGGCGCGAAAAGGCCAGGCAGGCACTGACTTCCGTCGATCTGGCGGACCGCATGATGCATAAACCGAACGAACTGTCGGGCGGTCAAAGACAGCGTGTGGCGATTGCACGTGCATTAGTTAATCATCCATCGATCCTGTTGGCGGACGAGCCGACGGGAGCCCTGGATACCGCGACCAGCTATGAAATCATGGCGCTCTTTGAGAAGCTCCATTCCGAGGGAAACACGATTATCGTCGTTACCCATGAACCGGACATTGCCGCACGCGCTAACAGGGTAATATCCATTCGCGACGGCCAGATCGAAAAAGACGAACGTATTAAGTAAGCGAGTGGCAGGTGGCAGGAATCAAGTGGCATCCGGGGGTCTTCCCAATTGCCACCGTTCATTTGCCACCTGTCACTTTTTTTATGAGTATCTCATCCCTATGGGAATCGTTCCGCGTTGCAGCAGGGAGTCTTCGCGCCAACAAACTTCGAACCAGCCTGACGTTAGTTGGGATTGTGGTCGGCGTGTCGGCAGTCATTGCTGTTGTCACGATTATTAAGGGCCTCGATCAGACGGTGGCGTCGACGTTTTCCTCGCAGGGCTCGACAGTTTTCACTGTTTCCAAAAGGCCACAGATCATCACTTCGCGCGAAGACTTCATCAAATTCAACAAGCGAAAAGACGTTACGAAAGATGATGCCGAGGCCATCTTCAGATTGTGCACCTCGTGTTTGCGGACTGGTCTGTCTGCAAACGCTCGGGAATTGGTGAAACATGGCGACCTTAAATCGGAAGATGTACCGCTTCAGGGCGTAACGCTTTCGATGATCGACATAAACGCGATTACGATTGAGGCTGGGCGACCATGGACGGAAACCGAGGGAAGCGCAGGCCGCAACGTCTGCATCATCGGCGCGGACATCGTACAAAATCTTTATGACAACGCTCCTAGCGACACGGTTGTTGGCAGCGAAATAAGAATTGGAGGCATGCCCTATACAGTCGTCGGGGTCGCGCAACCGTTGGGCAAAATCTTTGGATTTTCCAGAGACAATTTCATCTATATTCCATATGCCACATTTGAGAGAAGCTTCGGGTCAAGAAGTTCGCTGGTAGTTTTTGTACAGGTGGCGAACGCGGAACAGCTCGAATCGGTCGAAGACCAGGTCAGGGCAATTATGCGCAACCGCCGAGGCAAAACGTATGAGGATGAGGACGATGGATTTGCACTGGAGTCGCAGGATGTTTTCCTTGATCTTTACGGAAAAGCAACCTCGAACATCTATATCGTGACTATTGGCGTGGCGGCGGTTTCGCTGATCGTCGGCGGCATCGTCGTGATGAACATAATGCTGGTGAGCGTTACTGAGCGAACGAAAGAGATCGGAATCCGAAAGGCGGTAGGGGCCAAAAAGAGTGATATTCTTCAGCAGTTCCTGATTGAGGCCGTGACCGTCACCGCAATCGGGGGCGCAGTTGGGGTTTTGACGGGATTTGGCCTCGCATATCTGTTGTCATTCATAATGGGATTCCCATTATTATTGAGCGTTAATTCGGCAATAATGGGAGTAACGGTTTCGTCGGTGGTCGGTATTATAAGCGGGCTATGGCCGGCGTGGCGCGCAGCCAGGCTTGACCCAATCGAAGCGTTGAGAGCGGAATAAGATAGGCATGACGAGTAAAAGTAAACGAGCCTTACTTTTGGTTGTTGTGATCGTATGTTTTCTGGGTGCCGAGTTTGCTCGGGAAAAGATTGTTTACCTTTCGGCGACCCATAGATTGGAACACGCATATTGGAATATCAGACCCGGTATGACGAGGGAGGACGTAGTGAAGCAACTGGGGGCGCCAACGTTTTCCAGCACTGAGTCCGGACACGATGATCTGTACTGGTCTTCTGCCCGGTTCCAGGGTTTTCTTTTAAGATGGTTCAGTGCACCACATTACACAATCAATGTTACTTTCGGACCCGACGATAAGGTATTAGAAGTGGTAAGCGTCATTGACTAGACGAAGCAACATGCCTGAGCTGCTTAATCCCGCCAACGTAACGACCGCAAACGAGTAATCGACTCTTCGCTGAACCAATGAAGATTGACGACGTAAAAGAATCCGCCGCGATGGCAATCGACACTGTAAGAGCGAACAAACTTCGCTCTTCGTTGACGATTCTCGGCGTTAGCGTGGGTGTGATTACCGTCATTTTCATGGTTTCGATCATTCAGGGATTGAACAAGGCGTTCGCCGATCAAATCGAATCGCTTGGATCGAATACCATTTTTGTTTCAAAATTCGATCCGAGTTTTGGGCGACCGCCTAAAACAGAAGAACTACATCGCAAGGAACTGACTCTGGATGACGCCGATGCGATTCGGCGAGAGGCAACCTCGATTGTAGGGGTTTCGCCAATCCATAGAATGATCTCGGTCTCGCTTCGCTACAATGACAAACAGTCTGATACACCGGTGCTTCTGGGTGTCACTCAGTATTACGAGTTTGTCCATTCACAAACTGTTTCAAGTGGCCGCTTCATCAATGAAATCGACCTTGAACATCGCTCGGACGTCTGTATTGTCGGCGTGGACGTGATGCATGCGCTTTTCCCATACGAAAATCCATTGGACAAAGAGATCAAGATAAACGGCACAACCTTTCGGGTCATCGGCGTAATGGAGCCGCTGGGAAACTTTTTCGGCCAATCCCGAGATAACATTGTATTCATTCCATTCTCGGCATTTGATAAATACTACCCTGATTTACCAGCACCACAGGTTGTCTTTTTCGTGGTCCTTCGACCAAAGTCGAGAGCATTCGTCAAACAGGCGATGGAAGAGATCACCGATATCCTGAGGCGCCGGCGGCATGTTCCCGCCGGCGCACCAAACAATTTTGGTATGTCATCACAGGATTCATTGCTGGACATTTACAACCAATTGACAGGGGCCACGGCGCTTGTGTTAACGGCTGTTTCTTTTGTAGCGTTGATGATCGGTGGTATTGGTGTAATGAATATTATGCTGGTGAGCGTAACAGAGAGAACAAAGGAGATCGGTGTTCGAAAGGCGGTCGGTGCAACGCGGGGTGATATACTGGCCCAATTTCTGATCGAGGCAGTGGTTCTGACCGGGATTGGTGGAATTGCAGGACTGTTCGTGGGCGAAATTGGCAGTATCCTGATGAACAAGTATTCACCGTTGCCGGCATTTGTTCCGCTGTGGGCGATCGCCGTCGGCATTGGTATATCCGCCGGTATCGGGATAGTCTTTGGCCTGTGGCCGGCATGGAAAGCCGCACGTCTTGATCCGATCGAGGCACTTCGTTACGAGTGAAAATCCTGGATTCGCTGCCTCGGGCAAAATGGCTTTTGAATCCGGACATCTGCAACATAACATTATCCGTTCGCGTAATAACACCTGTGAAATTTATTGAAACCCTCAAACTTGCCCTTTCCGCCATCTGGGCCCACAAACTACGTTCAGCGCTGACATTGCTCGGAATGATCATTGGCGTTACAGCGGTTGTGGTCGTTGTGTCTGTTATCCAGGGATTTAACACCTACTTTGACGAAAAAATCGCAGGTATCGGGGCTAAATCGTTTAGCATCAGACGATTTGCATTTGAAGATTTCAAGGATACCGATACGATTGCCGCTGCTCAGCGTCGAAACAAAGATCTTACATTAGAAGAACTCGACTATATTAAATCCAGATCGGCACTGCTTGATAAGCTCGGCGCGACGGCGAACCCGACTCGTTCGCAAGTCAAAAGAGAGTCTATCGTTATCGAGGAAGTGCAAATCACCGGAACTACGTCAAATATCGCTGACATTAATAAGATTGAGGTCGAGGATGGGCGATACTTTTCTGATACTGAAGATGAAAATGCCACGAGGGTGGCTTTTATCGGAGCGGACATTGCAAATCAACTGTTCGCCACGATCTCTCCGTTAGGACAGGAAATTACTATAGCGGGAATGCCGTATCGAGTGATCGGCGTCGCTGTTGCAAAGGGTACAGTTTTTGGCCAGCCTCAGGACAATTTCATAAACATTCCGCTTAAGACCTATGCCAGTAATTATGGCATGTTGAACCAAAGGCGGGGATTAGCGTTTTTGGGTACGTCGAAAACCGACGAAACGTTTAATGACTCTGTCGAGGAAGCACGGTTTTTACTTAGAACCAAGCGGCGGCTCGCAGCGAACGAAAAAGACAACTTTGGCATAATAACCCCGGACGCTATCACCGGAATTCGCGATCGTGTTCTGGGCACGATATCGCTTGTCGCCGTCGCCGTTCCCGGGATCGCCCTCGTCATCGGAGGAATCGTCATCATGAACATCATGCTGGTTTCGGTGACGGAGCGAACCAAAGAGATCGGAATCCGGAAGTCGCTCGGGGCAAGAAAAACGGACATTTTGAGGCAGTTCCTGGTGGAGGCCGTAACACTGTCCGCACTGGGTGGAATTACCGGGGTCATACTTGCATGGATTGTCGGACGCATACTGACCCAGGTCTTTTTCCCCACATATCTTTCGGTAATCGCCGCCGTCGTCGCGGTCAGCGTGTCAGGAATAATCGGTGTTCTTTCAGGGATCTTTCCCGCATGGCAGGCGGCGAAGCTGGATCCGATAGAAGCGTTAAGAGCGGACTGAGATCGGCGCCGGAGGGGAAAGCATGAAGCTGGTACGCAGTGATATATACGAAAACTTTATGATGGCGATCGACACGTTGCGAGGCAACAAACTTCGGTCGTTTCTTACTGTCTTCGGTGTGGTGGTGGGTGTGATCACAGTGATGTTGATTGCCTCAATTATCAGCGGTATCGACCTCTCGGTTCGAAAAGAGGTCGAATCCTTTGGTACACGGTCGATTTTCATTGCAAAGTTCAACCCTGGAATACATATCGGCAGATTGTCGCGCGAAGAACGCATGCGCAAGGACCTTACGTATGACGACGCACTTGCGCTGCAAGCACTGCCGGCAGTCGAGGTCAGCGTTCCCTTTCTGGATATAACGAACAACTATTTCGGAAAGAAGATCATGGTGTCAGGGAACGGCAAAACATCAGCTAACGTTCAGTTGCAGGGTACGCTTCCCGATTTCGAGAGAGCCGGTACACAGTTGATTGTCGAGGGCCGTTATTTCAATCAATTTGAGAACGATCAGAATGAAGAAGTATGCGTCGTTGGATCTCAGGTAGCAGTGGACTTTTTCCCGATTGGGTCACCTGTTGGGCGGACGATCGAAATTGGTGGAAACGAATTTCGAGTAGTCGGTGTACTGGAGAAACGCGAGAACTTCCTGGGGGGTGACAGCGATCAGCAAAATAACATCGTGTACATGCCCTTTAACGTCGCCCATAAACTAAAACCAAACGCACGGGACGTTTTTGTACTGGCAGTCGGAAGAACCGGGATGATGGATGAAGCCAAAGACCAGATTACAGACATGCTCCGAGTGCGTAGACACGTCCCGTTTGGTGCGCCTGACAACTTTGGCATGGCGACCGCGGAAACAATCATCGAACAGTTCAGGGCGATTACGGGAGGCATCGCGATTGCGATGGTGGTTGTTTCATCCGTTGGACTGATGGTTGGCGGTATCGGGGTGATGAATATCATGCTGGTATCCGTAACCGAACGGACTCGAGAGATAGGAGTTCGTAAAGCAATAGGAGCACGTCGTCGAGATATTTTGTGGCAGTTTCTGATCGAAGCAATGACGTTAACCGGTGCAGGAGGCTTAATCGGGCTGGCTATTGGATGGCTTTTGACTTTGCTTGTTAAACTACTGGTGCCATCTTACGTTCCTTTATGGGCCCCTGCGGGCGGCTTCATTGCAAGTGTTACTATCGGATTGGTATTTGGGTTGTGGCCCGCATGGAAGGCGGCGAAACTGGATCCGATCGAATCGCTAAGGTATGAGTGATTAACATTTGCACACTTGACAAGAAAGGGACGGGCCGTCGATTTTGACGGCCCGTCCCTTTCTGAAAGATATCGAAAATATCAACCAAACATTGAAGCCCAGCCTACTTTGCCAAGCACTTTAATGATAAAGAAGGCAAGCACGAAGGTCCACGCTGTACCAGAAGAGATACGCCCAACCTTTTTTAATCCAAGCGCAGCCAGGAACAGCCCATAGAACTGGAAGAGATCCATTTGACTGAGCAAGGCGTAGACTGGTCCCGATGTCGAACTGGCCAGCACACCAAGATTTGTCTGTGTTATCGATTCCGGATGCGCGAGATCGATCGAATCGGCCGGCTTCATCAACAATACGATCACTCCGACTAAGGTTCCCAATACAGCAGGTGGGCGGGCTTTTCTCGATCTGCTGCCTCATAAACTCCTCGAAGTTCACTTTTTGAAACAGAAGGACCGAAAAGCCGACAAACATAACCACCATGATCAGAGCCACCACAAGAAACCGGGGCTTCTTTCGCAGAGATTCGAATGTAGCACCGGGATCGAAGAAAATATTTCCCAGGGTTTCGGCGGTCGACATTGTCTCCGTCGTTGAATCTGACGCAGAATTACTCGAAGAACTGGGGATGTTTTGATCACTCATATACAATTTACCATTTTCGAAAGTGTGGATTCGGATATCGAGTCTGGCCTGAACTTACCTGCAGTCTGGTAGTTCCTGATACGATTAAATGTACCAGAAGGTTTCCGGTTAATCTCGGGCGAAGGCGATTGACCAGGACTCGCCCGGTTATTCTGATTCCTACTGACTCATCTACCGATGTGTCCTGAACTACTGGGCGGACGGAGCTCCTGCCCACCCCGGCACTCGGATACATGCCGCAGAATGGCCCGGTGAAATTTCACGCAGGTCAGGATCGATCCTGGCACACTCATCAATTGCGATTGGACACCTGGTTCGAAATCGACACCCGGAAGGTGGATTAATGGGAGTGGGAACGTCGCCGGTGAGTATGATTCGATCCCGCCGATGAGCTGGGTCTGGTACAGGGATCGCAGAAAGTAACGCCTTGGTATAAGGGTGCAAAGGATTTTCGTACAGTCCTGCGGCGTCAGCCACCTCGACAATTCGTCCAAGATACATAACGGCGACACGCGTTGAAATATGTTCCACGACCGCCAGGCCATGCGAGATAAACAGGTATGTCAGGCCAAATTCCGATTGAAGGTCCTGTAAAAGATTTACCACCTGCGCCTGGACAGAGACGTCAAGCGCCGAGACCGGTTCGTCCGCGACGATCAGTTTAGGATTTAACGCAAGCGCTCTTGCGACCCCGATGCGCTGTCGTTGTCCGCCAGAGAATTCGTGCGGGTAGCGTTTTGCAAAGTCAGGATCAAGACCAACTCGCCTGAATAAGTCCGCCACACGAGCCCGCCGCTCCTCCCTGCTTCCGATGCCGTGAATCGCCAACGGCTCCGAGATGATATCGCCAACCCTCATCCTCGGGTTAAGGCTCGCATACGGGTCCTGAAATATGATCTGCATTTCACGTCGAAGTGCGCGCAGCCTGGACCCGCTGAGACCCAGAATAGTGCGTCCTTCGAATTGCACATCCCCTGTTGTGGGCTCGATCAATCGAAGCAGGCACCTGCCCACCGTACTTTTCCCGCACCCCGACTCGCCCACCAGGCCAAGTGTCTCGCCTTTAAAAATCTGGAACGAAACACCGTCGACAGCGCGGACGACATCATCACTGCCTTCGACCGGAAAGTGTTTGTATAGTGCGCTTGCGCGGACAAGTTCCTGCCTGCCCTGCGTGGACATTTGGCTGGATTGGACGTTCGCTTGATGATTATCGATGACCGATGCAGGTTGATGTTCTTTCATTTTCTCAGGACTGGTCCCGATACTCCTCAATTATATGATCCGCTGCGACAGCCGCGGCAAGGTCGTACAGCACGCAACGCACTTGTATTTCGTGTTCGAGTTCGTAAAGCGGGATCTCACCATCCGAACACCTTGGCATTCGATGAACGCACCGAGGCGCAAAGTGGCAACCCGGGGGCAACGCCACAGGGCTTGGCACCGTTCCCTCGATCGTTTCCAGACGCTCTTTCCTCTTAACCCCTGCCACCGTTAGTTTAGGGACCGAACGCAACAATCCTTCGGTGTATGGATGGCGTGGCCTGGCAAAGAGTTCGTCGACAGGCGACTGTTCAACAATTCGGCCTGTATACATTACCGCTACGCGGTCGGCTACTTCCGCGACGACTCCCAGGTCATGAGTAATCAATAGCACACCCAACTCGCGAGATTTTCGCAGTTCGTTCAAGAGTTCAAGGATTTGGGCCTGGATTGTCACATCTAGAGCGGTAGTCGGCTCGTCTGCAATCAATAATTTTGGATCGCATGCAAGAGCCATCGCGATCATCACACGCTGTCGCATGCCGCCGGACAGTTGGTGCGGATAGTCATCCGCGCGACGGGCGGGATCGGGAATTGATACCTCTTCCATTGATCGAATGGCAGCTTTCTTCGCCTGCTGACGATTCATACCACGGTGCAGGCGAAGCGCTTCGGCGATCTGTTCGCCGACGGTGTAAACCGGATTCAGCGACGTCATCGGATCCTGGAAGATCATCGCAATGTCATCGCCCCGAATCTCGCGCATCCGGGAATCGGTGGCAGTCAAAAGATTTTCGCCTTCAAAATCAACGCTTCCGCCGACAATACGTCCCGGCGGTGAAACCAAACGCATAATCGAGAGTGCCGTCATGGATTTTCCGCAACCTGATTCGCCGACGATTGCCAGCAATTCGCCCCGGTCAATATAAAAACTTACGCCATCGACGGCGCGGACAAGTCCGGCCCGGGTTTTGAAGTGCGTTTGAAGATTGTTGACTTCGAGTAGATGCGACATTTATTGGACCGAAAACCCGTCGAATGAGATTGAATCGTATGTTATCTGTTAATGCTGTTTATGTAACTGTTTTAAACGTCACGAATCAGACGGTGAGTGCCTCGCGGTACTCGCCCCAGATTGTTCGAAGGCGGTTGCTGATCTCACCCACAGTAACGAATGCCTCAATGCAGTCGAGCATTCGAGGAACAACATTGGCGGTTCCACGCGCCGCCTCTTCAAGTCCTGCAAGTGCCCATTCGGCCTCAGCAGTATTGCGGCATGAGCGCAATGCCTTGACGCGCTGCACCTGAGCAATTTCAATCGCAGGATCTACGCGGTATATAGGTATCTGCGCTCCCTCGGTAGACTGGAACCTGTTCACTCCGACCACGACTGCATCCCCGGATTCGACGTCCCGTTGAAACTGGTATGCAGCTTCCTGTATTTCGCGCTGAACGTACCCGGTTTCTATGGCACGGAGCATTCCGCCCATCGCATCGATCTTATCAATATAGCCTCCAGCTTCTTTTTCGATATCAGTTGTCAGCTGTTCGATCGCATACGACCCCGCGAGCGGATCAACCGTGTCAGCCACCCCACTCTCGAACGCAATCACCTGCTGTGTTCTAAGCGCTATCCGAGCAGCGTCTTCGGTAGGCAGCGCGAGTGCTTCATCCATGCCATTGGTATGCAACGACTGACTGCCGCCGAGCACTGCTGCAAGCGCCTGAATTGTGGTCCGAGCAATATTTACTTCCGGTTGTTGAGCAGTCAGGGTCGATCCGGCCGTCTGCGTGTGAAAACGAAGCATCAACGAACGCGGATCGCGTGCATGGAATCGATTTCGCATTATCCGCGCCCACAGCCGCCGTGCAGCTCGAAACTTTGCAATCTCTTCGAGTAGATTGTTATGTGAATTAAAAAAGAAAGACAGCCTTGGACCAAACTCGTCGACCGCCATGCCGGCGGAAATTGCAGCCTCGACGTAAGCAATACCATCTGCAAGTGTGAAAGCAACCTCCTGCACCGCGGTCGAGCCGGCCTCGCGGATGTGATAACCACTGATGGAAATCGTATTCCAGTTCGGAACCTCTTGCGAACAATATGCGAATGTATCGGTAATCAGCCGCATCGAGGGACCGGGTGGGTAAATATAAGTCCCCCTGGCAATATACTCCTTCAGGATGTCGTTCTGAACTGTCCCGTTGACTTTTGAAAACGGAACACCCTGCTTGCGTGCAACGGCAAGATACAAACAGAGAAGTGTCGATGCCGTTGCGTTGATTGTCATCGAGGTCGAAACAGCGTCGAGCGGTATGCCGTCAAGGAGCCGCAGCATGTCTTCAAGCGAATCGATGGCTACCCCCACCTTCCCTACCTCGCCAGAGGCAAGCGGGTCATCCGAATCCAGTCCAATTTGCGTCGGAAGATCAAAGGCGACAGACAAGCCCGTTGTGCCCTGTGATAGAAGGTATTTATAACGGGCATTTGACTCTTCAGCAGAAGCAAAGCCCGCATATTGACGCATCGTCCAGAATTTGCCACGGTACATATTGCGACGGATACCGCGCGTGTAGGGATATTCGCCGGGTGCTCCGAGATCTCGCTCGTAGTCCACAGGCTCGGTATTTGAGGGATTGAAATCGCCAGGTAAAGAAATGTGCGAAGAGGTTTCGAACCGTTTTTTCCGCTCTTCGATGGTTTTCGTAGCCATAAATTTCATCTTTTGGAGCTTATCACGCCAGGGTAATCCGACTTTATTACAAACAACGGGAATTTGAAAATATGGACGAGAAATTGCCTGGGCGGGCTGCAAAGACTGCTTTTTCACAACAGACAGCACCAGGATACTGCCTCCGTAAGTCCTGGTCGATTGCCGTCTGAATCTCCGAAGCCGGCAGCCGGGTCGGCAGGGCCGACTGAACTCCCCCAGCCCTTCTATTGTGCGCCCCGAGTGTTGACCTCGTCCACTGGGACGCTTAACATCCAGAAAAGAAAACGAACATTTTCAGTCGAACGGTAAGGACGTAGCTTGGACATCAACGACGAGACAAAAAGGATTGTGCAAGAGCTTGGCAGCGCAATCAATGCCGCAGTTGAGAAATCCAGCGAGGTAGCGGAAGCTATCGACAGGCTAAGGAACGAAGGGTTCGAGCTTGAGTTGACTTTGAAGATGGAAATCGGGCTTCGACCGGTTTCGGACGATGACTCGGCAGAGTCTGAAACGTCAACTCTTGATCTGACCGCTGACGACCTGCGAACTCTCCGCCAAATGAAAATCCGGATTGACGACATTTAGAATTGCGGTTCCCCGTCAGCGCGGCCACATTTGGTATGGGTGCACAGGCATTTGCAGCACTACAGGCTGTATGGTATCTTTATCGGCTTTAACACCTGCCCGAATTTCGCCTGTCGAAGACAGCAATTATTTAGAGGAGTTCTTAAAGTATGGCTACGCCTAACGGATACGCTGGAGGTTCGAACGGCCATGTGGCTGGTCGCGTAGTGCAAATCATCGGTCCAGTAGTGGACGTCGAGTTTGAGGGTGGTTACCTGCCGCCCATCTATACAGCACTGCGAGTTGTTTCGGACGGTTTCGACGTGCCGACCCCTATCGATGTCATATGCGAGGTCCAACAGCATCTTGGAGAGGGCCGCGTGCGTGCTGTTTCGATGTTGCCCACTGACGGTATGGTTCGCGGTATGAAAGCTATCGATACTGGCGGCGGCATAACTGTGCCGGTTGGCGAAGGCACCCTTGGACGTGTGATGAACGTAATTGGCGAACCGGTGGACAATCTGGGGCCCGTCAAGGCCACAGAGCGTTACCCGATCCATCGCCACGCGCCCAGCTTTGAGGAACAGGCGACCGAATTGGAGATGTTTGAGACCGGAATCAAGGTCATCGATCTGATTCAACCGTTCGTCCGGGGCGGCAAGATTGGCCTGTTTGGCGGTGCCGGCGTGGGCAAGACGGTGTTGATTATGGAATTGATCAACAACATCGCCAAGGCTCATTCCGGGTTTTCGGTGTTTGCCGGCGTGGGTGAACGTACCCGTGAAGGCAACGATTTGCTTAGAGAAATGGTCGAGTCGAAGGTTATCGATTTCGGCGAGGCATTTTACGAGCATTTGGAAGCAACCGGCGAATTCGATATGACGAAGGTCGACATGACGGCCATCGAGAAGTCGAAGGTAGCGCTTGTTTACGGGCAGATGACTGAGCCTCCTGGAGCGCGTCTTCGAGTAGCTTTGTCAGGCTTGACCGTTGCGGAATATTTTCGCGACAAGGGGCTGGACGTCCTGCTATTTGTCGATAACATCTTCAGATTTACACAAGCGGGTTCCGAAGTTTCCGCGCTGCTTGGTCGGATGCCGTCAGCCGTCGGATATCAGCCGAACCTGGCGACGGAAATGGGTGAACTTCAGGAGAGAATCACCTCGACGAAAACCGGGGCTATTACTTCGATCCAGGCCGTTTATGTACCCGCAGACGATTACACTGACCCAGCGCCGGCAACGACGTTTGCCCACCTTGATGCAGTAACAGCGCTTTCGAGACAGATTGTGGAACTTGGCATTTATCCCGCGGTTGATCCCCTTTCGTCGTCATCGCGAATTCTTGATCCGCGCGTCGTCGGTGACGAGCATTACAACACTGCGCAAGACGTAAAGAAAGTGCTTCAACGATATAAGGAGTTGCAGGATATTATTGCAATTCTTGGACTTGATGAATTGTCCGACGAAGATAAACTGGTTGTTTCGCGTGCGCGCAAGGTGCAGCGTTTCTTCTCGCAGCCCTTCTTTGTAGCTGCACAGTTCACCGGGCTGGAAGGCAAATACGTTAAGCTCGAGGACACCATCCGGGGATTTCGCGAAATTATTGATGGGAAGCATGACGATGTTCCGGAACAGGCATTCTTCCTTCAGGGAACAATCGAAGACGTCCGCAAACGAGCAGAGCAATTGGCCGCCGCTGCAGCGTAAGGTTCAAAGACGTCCGATCTTTAACGTCAATTTTTCGAACATTCGACATGGATTTTTATGGCTGACTTGATCCAATTAGACGTTGTCACACCAGAGCGGCGCGTGGTTTCCGAACGAGTTGAGTCGGTTGCTGTCCCCGGAGCAAACGGCGAATTGGGAATTTTGCCTGCGCACTCGCCGTTGATTTCCCAATTGCAGACGGGGGTCCTTTCGTATACCCAAAGTGGAGTTACACATCAACTGCACGTGTCCGGTGGGTTTGTCGAGGTAAATCACGACCGCGTTTCCGTCCTGGCGGAAATTGCAGAGCTTCCCGAGGAGATCGACGCTGCGAAGGCGCGTGCGGAAAAAGAACAATTCGAAAAGGCGCTTGGTTCTTTCAGCGGCAACGATGAAGACTTTGAAAAACTGCGTACGGCACTCGAAAGGGCAAAGGTCAGACTTCGGCTCGCTTCCGGTGGGGGAACCGCGGCAGCTCATAGTTAAAGCAAGTAACTTCGTAAGAGTGAAACGGGCGGTGCACCTTCAGTGCATCGCCCGTTTGCATTGAACGGTCGAATATCTTGATCAGATCATTGCAAATACCGGCCCAGGATTGTCACAGTGAAATTCCAGTGTGACTCCACACAAATAGTTACCATCCACGCGCCATCGCTGATTGGCAATTTATGCTTTCGGTGCGCTCTGACTTTCGTCAATGGATGTTCCCAAAGTCAGGCTTGCGCCCCACAGTACATCGCCGTTTCGAGAAATTAGAGAAACTGTGACCTGGACCGCAAGGCCGACCAACGCAGGAACGATGAATCTCTTCGCCGGCATATTATGACTGAGTCGATACAAGGTAACGATTCCAAGAGGCACCCAAACCAATATGCCGGAGATAAATCCCGGGTTATATTCTCGCCGGCTCAGCGTCGCATATGTGTGTGAAATACCGTTAACAAGTACAACAGTGCTCAGCATCACGGACAGCCAGTTCACAAATCCGTCGGTGCGTGCGATCACAAAACCAACCAGCATAAGGCCAATTCCGATCCCGTTGAATAATACGAATTGAACCTGTGAAACATTTGTTCCAGCAACCTTATTATTCGATACTTTTCTTGAGGATCCTCCGTAGTATTCCTCGAGTACGTGTATCAAATAGGTAGCTGGAAATAATAAAAACCAAAAATGGGGGAGGTGATTTAGCTGGTTCATCTAATTCAAACCTAACGAACGCCGTCTGCTATAGCGTTTCGCATTTCGCGAACGGCTTCAGCAAGTCCAACAAAGACAGCGCGAGCAATAATGTTGTGCCCAATGTTAAATTCCGTAATCTCTTCGATACCGGAAACCGCCCCGACATTTTTATAGGTAAGGCCGTGACCGGCTGCTACACGAAGTCCATACTGGCCTGCGAGCACCGCAGCCTCTCTTAATCGCCGCAACTCGTTGATTGCCCGCATTGCATTGTCACTGTGGCCGGCCCGCGCGCCCTGGGTCAGTTCGGAATAGACGGCTGTGCAGAGTTCGACCTGTTGCGCTCCAACGTCACGCGCGGTTTCCACCTGGGACCGCTCGGGGTCAATAAACAAACTTGTAATGATGTTAGCCTCACGCAATCGAAGAACAGCCGCACGAACAATCCCAATATTCGCCTTAACGTCCAGTCCGCCCTCGGTTGTAATTTCGTTCGGATTCTCGGCCACGAGTGTGACAGCGTCAGGTTTATTGTCAATGGCGATGCCGACCATCTCTTCTGTCGCAGCCATTTCCAAATTCAGATAGGTTGTTACGGTCAGCCGCAAGCCCTTTAGGTCCGAGTCCTGAATATGTCGTCGGTCCCCGCGCAAATGTATCGTGATGCCATCGGCGCCGGCCTGTTCTGAAATCAATGCGGCAGCAATAACATTTGGCTCAGTGGCGCGCCTGGCCTGTCGCACGGTTGCAACATGATCAATGTTGACATTTAGACGAGCGGTCATTTCGTTTACTTACCTCGGATGTTTCAGATACAGTTTCTCTTTCAAAGTGCGTGATCCTTGTCGACACTACTCCCGGCGATTGGCCGCGACCAATTCATCCTGCGAATTCGGAACGCTGGTTAAGCCAGATGCCTCAGGGATTTCCCTTCCCAGGTCTGAATCCTCAAGCGCCTTCCTCGCTAGTTTAACTGCATGTTCGTACGCCCCCTGATTGACCAGCTTTCGAATCGTTCGAATCTCGTCAAATGCCTTGAACGTATCACTGAACATGTTCAGTTTGCTTCCATCATTGTGATCCCAGCGGACAGGAACCTCTTTGAGCCGCAAGCCCGCCAAATAGCCAACAAACAATAGTTCGACGTCAAAACCGAACCTGTCGATTTTCGAGGCCTCGCAAATTGGCCGGAATGTCGCCATTCGGAAAGCTTTGAAACCACATTGTGTATCCCAAAACGGCAAGCCGGTCGCGAGCCGAACAACCAGGTTGAAAAACCGTCCTCCCTGCTCGCGACGCCAGGGCTGATGAACACCAATCAAACTGCGGTCCAGAGCTCGCGAGCCAAACGCAATATCGGCTTCTCCGGAGTCGATTGTTTCAACCAGTTTCGAGGCTTCTTCGATTGGGGTGGATAGGTCAGAATCGGAAAATAATGCAATCGGATACTTCGCCGCTAAAAGTCCCAACCTAACTGCATGCCCCTTACCCCTGTTTGGGTGGACCCGAATGATTCGGGCGCGAGTCTGGTCGCGACCCGCAAAGCTTTCCTCAGCGACCGCAATCGTGTTGTCGGTCGAACCGTCGTCAACCACAATTACTTCGCTGCCAGGAAAGCGTAGATCGAGAAAACTGAAGATTCTGGTCAGACTTTCACCAAGTCTCGACGATTCGTTGTAAGCAGGAACTATGATAGAGAGAGATCGAGGCATCAAATTACAACTTTCATGGCTGAAGCAAAGTAAACCGTGTTCCCGACCCGAAAGGCAAAGAACAGGGAACTTAACAGGAAATATATCACAAGCCCGGCAGTTGAGGCCTTAGGGGCAATGCCCGGCCTATGGTATATTTTTTGCGGTTCCCCCATTGTTCAAGGTCTGCATTAATCGATGATGATGAAACATAAGGCTGTCGTGCTCGGATTAAGCGTTATCGCTGCCGCGTCCCTCCTTGGGGGAACGATCAGTCGTGCCTCGCGGTCACACATTCATCCAAAACATTCCAGCGCCCCGGCCCCGATCGAAACCAGTACCATTGAGGATGATTACGTCGGAGCGCTTGATGCAGTTACAAACAATTATGCCGGGGGTGTCGACTACGAACGCGCCACCCAGGCGGCGATCCAGGGGATGCTTTCCACCCTTGATCCGCATTCAAACTATTTTCCCCGCGCGGAATTCACGAGATTGCAGCAGGATCAGGATTCCCGGTTTTTCGGTATAGGGGTAACGATACTTCAGCACCGAGATGGCGTTTACGTTCAGACAACAATGCCGGGTACGCCCGCTGCGCGGGCAGGACTGCGTTACGGTGATCGGATTGTAGAGATTGACGGAGATGACGCCCGCGATTGGACGAGCCAGTTGGTATCAAAGCGCGTTCGGGGCGAGTATCAGCAGCCGGTTAGAATAAAGGTCGAACGTCCCGGTTCGCAATCGCCAATTGCGTTTACGATTCTTCGTGATTCAGTGCCACTGCCTTCGGTCCGAGACTCGTTTATTATCCGGCCCGGCATTGGGTACGTCGGTCTGACAGGCGGGTTCCAGCACACGACGGATGACGAAATCAGAGAAGCTTTGGGTAAGTTAAGGCAACAAGGGATGCACCAGTTGATTCTGGACTTGCGGAACAATCCCGGTGGACTTCTGGAACAGGCGATCGACGTTTCAAGCGAGTTTTTGGACAAAGGTAAAGTGATAGTTTCGGTAAAGGGTCGAAAAGAATACAGCGAGCCAATTATCTATCGCTCGAAGGGTTCGGATAACGGCGATTTCCCCCTGATTGTTTTAATAAATCGCGGGACGGCATCTGCCTCCGAGATTGTTGCAGGTGCGATTCAGGATCACGGCCGCGGTTTGTTAATTGGAGAGACGAGTTTTGGGAAAGGGTTGGTACAGCGCGTTTACCCTCTGCTCGGCGGCACGGGATTGACACTGACAACTGCCCACTACTTTACGCCGTACGGACGGCTTATTCAGCGCGACTATTCGAGTGGTGCCTTTTACGAATACTATATTCGGCGCGATCCGGCCGATGAGAAAGCTGTGACGAAGCCTTCGACTAAAGGTGAGGTTGCCCCTTCGCCGACACCGTCGCCAACACCACCGGCCGGACCGGGGGTAAAGACCGCGGGCGGTCGTGTTTTCTATGGCGGTGGCGGAATTACTCCGGACTTCGAGGTTAAGGAACTTCAGCTGACGCCGACAAGACAACTGATCTCGGAGGCGGTCTTCTTTTTCAATCGGCAGTTAATGAGCGGCATGATTCCCGGTCTGGAGAGCTTCAAGGTTGAAAAAGCCGATTTCAATCATGAGTTGAAAGCATCGGACTATCCTGCAAGCGATCGGGTGATCGAGGCGTTCCGGCTGTTCGTCCAACGCAATCTATCGGAACAGGTGACGCCAACACAGATTGATTCGGAAATGGATTTCCTGAAATTGCGATTGAGGATGGAGATGGTGACTGCTGCGTTTGGGGGCGATGCAAGCCAGAGAGTTCTGTTGGAAGGCGACCCGGAAATCCTGCGTTCTTATGAAGTCTTCCCGGATGCAAAACGTCTGGCCGATTCGACCAGGAATGACGTTGAGATCGGGTGAAGTGAGGCTGGACATCTAAAGTCGGGGCTGTTTAGGCAGGGCCTTACTGCACATCCGGCGGCGGAGCCGCCAGGCAGTTATGCCAGGTGTCGAATCAATCCAGGACTCGGACAATTACGCATTTGAGATAATAGGTTTCCGGGACGTTGACCAGCACCGGGTGATCGCTCGACTGCATCCGTTTTTCTACCAACTGAACTCGCCGTTTTGAATCAACAACCGCATCCGCTATTACCTCGAGAAACATCGATTCGGACATGTGGTATGAACACGTACACGTGATCAGTACGCCACCCGGATTCAGCAGTTTCAGGGCTCTTAGGTTTATTTCCTTATAGCCGCGAATCGCGGCACGGACGCTGCCACGATTCTTAGCAAAGGCCGGTGGATCGAGCACGATCGTGTCGAATCTTTCGCCGCTGGACTCCATTTCCCTTAAGGTATCGAAAACGTTTGATTCAACGAATGAGACATTCTCGCACTGATTTAGGGCTGCGTTTCGCTTTGCAGCCTTGATTGCCTCGCCCGAGATATCGACACCGATAACGGATTCGCAGCGGGCCGATAAATGAAGCGCAAATGCCCCGTTGAACGTAAAGCAGTCCAGCCCACGGCCGCTTGCCTGGTTCTTCGCTGCGATGCGGTTCTCCCGCTGATCGAGAAAAGAACCGGTTTTCTGACCCGCAAGCGGATGGATCACAAATCTGAGTCCGTCCTGGGAAATCTCCAACTCCTGCGGTGCTTCACCAAACAACACTCCGGTGCTCATTTCAAGCCCTTCGAGCTTTCGCACCTTAACGTCGTTTCGCTCGATTATTGCCCTGGGCTCGAGTTCCTCGATCAAAAGACTGACGATCAGGTCTTTAAAATGTTCTGTTCCCTGGGACAGGGTCTGAAGGACCAGGACATCGTGGTAACGATCGATGATGAGTGATGGCAAAAGGTCCCCTTCGGCATAAACAAGCCGATAAGAATCCGAGTCCGGCCCGATATTGCGCCTGCGTTGAAAAGCGGCGCGAAGCCGCCGGCGCCACCATTCCCGATCGATCTGTTCATCGCGAAGCGTAAGGATGCGCAGCGTGATTTCGGACTGATCGCTGAACATCGCCCGCCCCTGAAAACGCCCGTTTTCGTCGAGAATCGAGACGACGCTGCCCGGCGCAGCCCCGTTAACGCTCACGACATCGCTACGATAAATCCATAGGTGCCCACCGCGGATGCGATCTATTGCACGTTTTGCAACTATTGCCTGCTGACCCATGAAACAAATCTAACACAAGCCGATGAAAACTTTAGGGGAAAGGGGAAGGGGAAAAGGGTAAGGGAAGAAATGTGGGGTTGACCAGTCTTCGAAACAGCGATTCAATGTCTGGGAAACCAGGGTGGTTTAACAGGGCAATCGCATTCTAGGTCTTTAGGATCTTGAGCAGATAGCTATGATCCAAAGCAGCCTTGAGCCTTTTGGTCTTGACACCTCTTTTGACCGATTTGTCGTGCTGCAGGAGGTTATTGGCAATCTTTCTTAGTCGCGCGAGATTCTCTGCCGCATGTCCCGCTCTGACCCTTGAATCGTCCTCACCAAAGACAACATCCAATATCCAGTGGCAACTGTTTTCTATCGACCAGTGACCTCTCGCCGCGCGGCTAAAGACTTCAGCATCGACGGCTAAGCTTGAGAGGTAGTAGCGCTTCTCAACCGTGCTTGTGCCTTCTACTTCGCGCTCCGCCTCTACCATCCCGATGCTTTTCAGGTCAGCCCACTCTTCATAACCATACAGATGATCAGGGGCATTGATCTGACAGTATCTGCGCTCCTCGATCCTCCCATGTTCCTTATCCAGCGTGCTCGTCCTGCTGATTGTGAATCCACTGGTGCGCTCTTCCTCAACTGACTGGAACACTCGCTCCACTTCCTTGTGCAGCGTCGGATGATTCTCCTTCAGACATAGAACATAATCGGCTTGTGCCTCTCTGACTTTAGAGGCAATCTCCTTCTGACAGTTCATGGCATCGGCCGTTACAATGCAGTGCTTTAACTCCAGCATCTTCAGCAGTTGCGGCACTGCACGAATCTCATTCGATTTGTCTGAGACCTTTATTTCTCCAAGCGTCAGACGATTCTCCCGTGCCCATGCACTGACCACATGTATGGCCTCACTGGTTCCCCTTCGATCATAGGAGCGGCGCACGGTCTTTCCATCGATTGCCACCACCTCCTTTGGATTGAGTTCGACCATCTGCTTAACCCATTTGAGAAACGACTCTTCAAATGCCGCCGGTTGCAGCAGCGCAAAGACTCGCCCAAATGTATCGTGGCTCGGTATCCCATGCGGTAACTCTAAGTATTGGCGCAACCAACTCTCTCGGGACTGCCCGAACTCTTCCATCTCTGTGAATTCATCAGCTCCGCACAGTACTGCTGACAAGGCGATGAATAGAATCTCAAGCAGTTTGTGGCGCTGTCCCTGTGAACGTCGCGGATCTGGCAGATCGGAAAAACTCTCGAAGAACACCAGTATTTCTTTACTCTCACCCATGGCTT
>WNFR01001441.1_pt1 | contig 31850 bp, 28 predicted proteins | sample 5400221 | NCBI WGS metagenome assembly WNFR01 (sample SAMN13153357, study PRJNA577476) | soil metagenome | isolation source: 40 cm soil under Madrone tree | place: USA:California | collected 2016-06-14
TCAAATGCAATTGTCGATCCTGACTTGTTCGAACGGTTTCGACTCGTGATCACTGAGGAAATGTTTCTGCTCATCGAAGGCGAAGCGCAGAATTCGGATGGCGTGGTTTTGATTAAAGCACGGGAAATTAGAGCGCTCGGACATGAAAAACTCATCGGGAGCGAGTCGCACGATTTCAGGTGATAGAAATGTGGGAGCGACCTCAGTGCCGCGATTCTGCGGTTTCTAAAAATCGGGACGCTAAGGTCCCTCCCACATTAAATCTACTCGCCAGCGTGATGCGGCGCGGGCACTTTCGGCTCGGTCCGTTTTTCTGCCGGCTTTTGATCGGATTCGATCCATTCGGTGTGAAAAAAACCCGGCTTATCCACGCGTTCGTAAGTGTGCGCGCCAAAGAAGTCGCGCTGCGCCTGCAAGAGATTGGCAGGCAAACGCGCCTGGCGGTAACTGTCAAAGTAAGCGAGCGACGCAGAAAATGCAGGAACGGCGACGCCGTGCTTGATAGCTGTTGAAACCGCGACGCGCCAATTGCGCTGTGTCTTCCGGAGGATCTTCGTGAAATACCGATCGAGCAGAAGATTATGCAGCGCGGGGTCGCGCCGATACGCCTCCACAATCCGGTTCAGAAATTTCGCGCGAATGATGCAGCCGCCTCGCCAGATGGTGGCGATGTCGCTCAGGTTGAGGTTCCACTTGTATTCGGTGCTCGCGCCTCCAAGAAGCTCCATCCCCTGGGCATAAGAAACGATTTTGGACGCATAAAGCGCGTCACGCACCGCATTGACGAGACGCGTCCGATCGCCTTTAAACTTTCGCGCCTTCGGTTGCGGCAGAATTTTCGATGCGGCCACGCGCTCTTCTTTTCGCGACGAGATCACGCGTGCTTCAACGGCGGCGTTAATTGTCGAGATGACGACTGATTGTTTAATCGCGGATTGAAGCGTCCAGATACCGGTTCCTTTTTGTCCGGCTTTGTCGAGAATTACATCGACCAGTGGTTTTCCCGTCTCCGGATCAATCTTTCGGAAAATTTGGGACGTAATCTCAATGAGGTAGCTATCGAGTTCGCCTTTGTTCCATTCTGCGAAAGTCTCGGCGAGTTGTGCAGCGTCCATCTCCGCGATGTCTTTGAGGATTGCGTAAGCCTCGCAGATCAACTGGATATCGCCGTACTCGATGCCGTTATGCACCATCTTGACGTAGTGACCGGCGCCGTCCGGTCCCATGTATCGACAACATGGCTCGCCGTCCACTTGCGCAGCGATCTTGCGGAAAATGGGCGCGATGATTTCCCATGATTCGCGCGAGCCACCCGGCATCAGGGAGGGACCCTTGAGAGCACCTTCTTCGCCACCGGAGACGCCGCAGCCTACAAAATGAATTCCGCGGTCCTCTAACTCCTTGCCACGTCTTTGCGTGTCGGTGAAAAGGGAATTGCCACCGTCAATGATGACATCGCCCTTTTCGAGCAGTGGCGCGAGCTGATTGATGACAGCGTCAACCGGCGGGCCCGCTTTCACCATGATCATCGCTGTGCGCGGGCGCGTGAGAGCGGCCACGAATTCCTGTATCGTCTGCGTGGGCTGAATGTTTTTCCCTTTGGCCCGCCCGCTTGCGAATTTCTCCGTGACTTCTGTGGTGCGGTTGAAAACAGCGACAGAGAATCCTTTCGATTCCATGTTCAAGGCGAGATTTTCGCCCATCACGGCCAGACCGATCAGGCCAATATCACATTGATTCGTGCTCATTTTCGTATCTCCTTGTGTGTGCCTCAATACAGAGGAGATTCACTGTAGCGAGCATTTAGAGGGCATGGCAAATCCGGTTTGCGAAGTTTTATTGACGAAAGCGCAGCTCACCGCGCCAGAGAATGAGGTCGATCCCGGCGCTGGCGCCGTGGTCGTTTTTTGGGGCGTTGTTCGCGAGGTTGAAAATGGACGCAAGATAGAGGGCATCGATTACGAAGCGCACACAGTAATGGCCGAACATCAACTGCGATTAGTCGCAGAGGCGGCGACGGAAAAGTTTCAATTGAAGAAGATCATGGCTCATCATCGGATCGGTTTCGTTCGCACTGGCGAGCCATCATTAGTCCTTCAAGTTAGTGCGCGGCATCGCGCCGCTGCTTTCGAGGCGGGGAAGTGGATTGTGGACGAGCTAAAGAAAAAAGTGCCAATCTGGAAGCGACCGCGATTCAAGGTTGAGAGTCTGCGCCGCGCCCCGCAGAGCGAGGCGGCTACAGCGAAATGAACTGGGCGAACCGAATAACTTTAAGCCGGCTGCTGCTGACGGTGCTTTTTGTGGTGGCGCTAAATTCTTCGTGGCATTACGCGCGCACGTCCGCACTTGTGATTTTTCTCATTGCCGGGCTAACAGATTTTATCGATGGGGAAATCGCCCGGCGCTACGGAGTCATCACAAATTTTGGCAAGTTGATGGACCCGCTTGTGGACAAGATTATGATGGCGGCGGCGTTCATTTCGCTGGTGCCCCTCAAGGCTGTTCCGGCATGGGCAGCCACAGCTGTAGTAGCGCGCGATTTTTTGATTACTGGTTTGCGTCTAATGGCCAGTGCCAAGGGACGAATTCTGCCAGCAGAGCGGCTCGGAAAACAGAAAACTTCCTGGCAGATCATCACTGTCATTTTCTTCCTCGTCCTCCTTTCGATGGCGGAATTGCGATACGCGAATGAAACATCGACGTGGTGGTTGCGGGCCTGGGGCGAAGCTGGTCCGGCGCTGGTGTGGATCACGGTGGCGCTCACGATTTACTCCGGCTTGGGTTTCACCTGGCGGAATCGCGAGCTGATCGCCCCGGATCAATAGCGGGCAACGGGAATCGAACCCGCATGGCCAGCTTGGAAGGCTGGAACTTTACCATTAAGCTATGCCCGCGAGACGTAAAAAATGAACTCCGAAAGCGTTCGCGAGTAAATAGTGATCGGTGAATGGAGAATAGTCAAAGCTAAGTGGCACGCGTTGCAGCGCGCCCTCGCCACGGCGAGCAGGCTCAGGTCGCGCCCTGCCTATTTCTCGAATGCCGTCGCGATCAACGTGGCGTTGTGGCCGCCAAAGCCGAACGAATTGTTTAGTGCGACGCGCACCCTTTTTTCGCGGGCGACATTTGGCGTGTAATCGAGGTCGCATTCTTCGCCGGGATTTTCCAAATTGATCGTCGGCGGAATCACCGAATCGCGAATGGCCAGCGCGCACGCGGCCATTTCTATTCCACCGGCGCCGCCCAACAAATGGCCGGTCATCGATTTAGTGGAACTAACGGACACTTTGTGGGCCTGCTCGCCAAATACCTGCTTGATTGCGCGCGTCTCGCAAAGGTCCCCGATGTCGGTCGAGGTTGCGTGCGCGTTGATGTAATCGACCCGATCGGGAGAAATCCGCGCGTGTGCGAGCGCCAGTTGCATGGCGCGTACGGCGCCTTCCCCATCGGGCGACGGCGCGGTCATGTGGTAGGCGTCCGCACACGCTCCGTAGCCTGTAAGCTCGCAATAAATTCGCGCGCCCCGCGCTCTGGCGTGTTCCAACTCCTCCACCACGACAACACCCGCACCTTCACTCATGACAAAACCATCCCGGTCGCGATCGAACGGCCGCGACGCGCGTTCCGGGGCGTCGTTGCGTGTGCTGAGCGCTCTCATTGCTGAAAACCCCGCAAGGCCGATTGGGACAATTGAGGCCTCCGAACCGCCGGCGAGGAAAATATCGGCATCACCAAATTTGATGATTCGCCAGGATTCACCGATGGCGTTATTCGATGTCGCGCAAGCTGTGACGATACAGATGTTCGGGCCGCGCAGGCCATACTCCATGGAGATGATTCCGCTCGCCATATTGCTGATCAACATCGGAATCGTGAATGGCGAATTTCGGGACGGTCCTCTGGTCAACAGGATCGTCTGCTGATCCTGGAGTGTCTTCAGCCCGCCAATTCCACTGCTAACAATGACACCGAAGCGATCCCGGCGCCTTAGAGTCTCCACGTCGATCCCCGCATCATCGAGTGCCATCTTCGCCGCTGCCAACGCGAGCTGCGCGAAGCGATCCGTGCGGCGGACGTCCTTCGGATTCTTAAAGAATGGTTTCGGATCGAAATCGCGTACGTCGCCAGCGATCTGGCAATCATAGTCGCTGCTGTCGAACGCTTCGATCTTGCGAATACCGCTGACCCCGTTCTTAAGATTCGACCAAAACGTCTCCAGATCGTTGCCAACCGGCGTAACGACGCCCAATCCAGTGATGACGACTCTGCGATCGTTGTTCATTTAGTGATTTGCCGATTTAGTCATTTAGCAATTCAACAAGTTTAGCGGTTCGACGATTTAACGTGACATCAAAGCACAATCGTTAAATCTCTAAATCACGGAATCGCTAAATAATCTTAGCTCGTTCCCATTCCGACGCTCTGCACGGTCTGGAAAAGTTTTCCTTCGGTCCTGATCGAGGGCGCGATGATGATCTCGGTTTGCTGAAATTCGGCAATGTTGCGAGCCCCGACATTACCCATGCAGGTCGTGATCGCGCCGACCAAATTTTGGCTGCCATCGTCAACTTCCGCCGGACCGAAGAGGATTTGTTTCAGTGACCCGGTGGTGCCGACTTTGATCCGCGTCCCTCGCGGGAGGTTTGCATGTGGAGTGGCCATGCCCCAATGGTATCCGCAACCGGGCGCTTCCTGTGCCTTGGCAAACGCGCTGCCCACCATCACGGCATCCGCGCCGCAGGCCAGCGCCTTACAAACGTCACCACCTCTGCTCATCCCGCCATCGGTGATGATAGGCACAAAACGTGATGTCTTTTTGAAATAAGCGTCTCGCGCAGCGGCGCAATCAACTGTCGCTGTCACCTGTGGAACACCGAGACCGAGCACACCGCGTGAAGTGCAAGCTGCTCCTGGTCCAACGCCAACCAAAACCGCAGCCGGACCGCACTCCATGATCTCAAAGGTCACATCGTAGCCGACTGTGTTTCCGACGATCACAGGAATGCCCATCTCGCGGCAGAATTTTGCCAGATCCAGCGATTTATACTCCGATGAAATATGCCTCGCAGTGGAAACCGTGCTCTGCACAACGAAAACGTCCGCCCCTGCCTCTTGCGCGATCTTGCCGAATTCAACGGCACGCTGCGGGATGGAACTCACCGCTGCGAGCGCGCCGCCATCCTTAATCTGGCGCACGCGGGCCGCGATCAAGTCTTGCTGGACTGGTTCCTGGTAAATCCTTTGCAGCAGCGCGGTAACTTCGGATTTGTCTGCCTCTACGATTTTTTGCAGGACTTCTTGCGGATTCTTGTAGCGCGTTTGCACTCCTTCGAGATTTAGGACGGCGAGCCCGCCCAATTTGCTCATGGTGATGGCGAAACGGACATCAACGACTCCGTCCATCGCGCTGGCAAGAATGGGAATCTTTAGTGCGAGTGGCTCCGCTTCTTTCCGCGGCAGGCGGAAAACAATATCCACTTCGTTTGGATTAACGGTCACTCGGCCCGGCACGAGCGCGATTTCGTCGAACCCATAGGTCACGCGTGCTTTGCGATTGCGGCCGATCCACATTCCCATATCAAATTTGCTCCATCTTAAATCGCTCGTTTAAACTTCCACAGCGCGGGCACCGAGGAAGCAATGCGTCCGTTCGATCTTCAAATTCAAACGCGCAAATCACGCAGCGCAACCGGTGCTGTAAAGCGCGGCGCTCTCGTCGCTGGCGATTCCACTCCCCCAATATCCAGAGGAGAAAAACCGCCGCAAGAAAAAGCAGCAAATAAATCGTGACTAAGGCAGAAAGACTAACGCGAATCACGGGTTAGCTCCGAAAGCGTTCGGGGTCGGGGTTGGCCGCGGGCGGGCAACGTCGCTGCCCCATTCGATCGTTGCGATCCCCCAGGTTAGAAATGAAGTGACTTTCTCGGCGCTTGCCGAGGTTCGGGAAAAACGGCAGAGCGTCAGATAACGACGCGCTTGTTCATCAAGAGCGGGATCGCCTGACGAATTGAGAGGAAAGCAGTAGCGAACTTCGCCGATCCCGCTAACGGCGATACGAAAGCGGACGGTTTCAGGCGTCTCCCGGCTGGATACGGCAAAACCCAGGTCCGGCAAAATCGGAGGGCCAAAAGCCTGAAGTTCTTTTGAAAACGCGATAGATGTTGTGGTGGGAGCAACTGCGGAAGCAGCTTGTCGATGGACGAACGGAACGGCGCCCGGTGGCTGCGAGCTTGGGATGCGTAGATCGAGATCGGGCGGTGGAATTTCTTTCAACGCTGGTTCCACGGCAAGATAGGACGGCAGATGAGCCACCCTGGGTAGAACACGCAGCTTTGCCTCAGGAGGACGCTGAGTTGTGAAGGCGAGCGCGGGATCCTCCGCATCGATCCAGCGAAGCAGCGTGCGGCCTTCTTCGGTGGCGGACGTGATCGAGCTTACACGGGCTGGCGGCGGCAGAAGCGCGACACTGGGCGGGTAGACGACTTGGAAAATGTAGAAGCAGAGAGCATGCGCGATTAAAGAAAGCGCCAGAAAAGCCGTGATCGCGGTCCTTCGCTGCTGCGGTAATTCCCAATTAAAAAGAAGTTCGCTAGCGAACTCAGGCGCGGAGGTGTTCATCGCGGCGGAGTCGCGGCCAACGCGACGGACGAGATGCCGTGTTCAAGCGCCGCGTTTGTCACCGCGGCAACCGTTTCATATGAAGTCGAACGGTCGGCCCTGATAATAATGGATTGGCCCTCCCGCTTGGCTGTATCCAGTAACGGCCCCAGCTGCCCGAGGGTAATTCTTTGGTCTCGGAAATAAATGGCAGGCGCTGCGCCACCCGTGATGCTGATGATTTGCTGGTTAGTCTGCGGACCAAGCGTAAAACGCGAGAACGGCATTGAGACGGAAATCCCGGGCTGCAAAATGAAATTCGAACTGAGTAACAGAAAAAAAACCAGGAGGAAGACGAGATCGACCAGCGCCAGGAGGACGAGCCAGCCGAAGTTATATTCCTTCGTCCGGCTAAGCTTCATGAGGCGCTGCAGTGCTTGTCTATTTACCGAATCGTCGATTTAGGAATCGATGCGGGCCTCGGATTGCGCCGTCTCCTCGGGCGATTGAAAGCTGATGATACCACTGAGCGGCCGGCTCTCCTTCAACATGTGAACGATCTCAATCCCGGCGCGCTCCATGTCGTGGAGCATGGTGTTCACGCGCGAAGAGAGATAGCTATAAGCGACAAAGGTTGGCATGGCCACGACCAAACCTGCTGCAGTCGTCAAGAGGCTCTTGTAAACGCCGCCGGAAAGCTCGGTCACCGTCGCGTAACCGCCACTTGAGCCGATGGTACCGAAGGCATCGATCATTCCCGCAACGGTCCCAAGTAAACCCAGCAACGGTGCGAGAAAAGCGAGCGTTGCCAGGACTCCGAGAAAGCGTTCCAGCTTGGGCACCTCGAGCTGGCCGGCTTCCTGCACAATCTCACGCAGTTCCGATCTCGGTGCATCGTGCCGGATAATCGCAGAATGAATCACCCGCGCCACAGGGCCTGGCGTGCCGGCCGATTCATGTAACGCCTCCGCGAAATTGCGGCGCCGGATAAGATTCGAGAGGCCCTTTAAGAATTCGCCAACGTGGATCGTCGCTCGGTGCAAATAGAAGAGGCGTTCGGCAAAGACAGCGATCGAAACGATGCTGCAGGCCAGAATTGGCCACATCAATAATCCGCCCTTTTGGATGTAATCAATCACGTCCGTTTTTCTAGTCCTGTTTGGCGATCGTGGCAAGCCGTCAGCCAATATCGATCTTTGCAGGCTCGATCAGTTTCGGATTTGTTTGCCTTACCGCGAAGTTTTCGCGCGAGATTTTGGCGAAGCCGTCGGACTCGACAAGGACCCGGATGTGCGGCCAATCAGTTTGCCGTTTGCGTCAAAGATGGAATAGCCGGTTTGCTTCCCGTTTTGATCGTAGCTGTAAACGATCTTATGCAAGAGGGTCCCGTCTTCTGCGCTCTGGGTTTCATCCTCGAGACGGCCCGCGCTGTCGTATTTGTACCGACTCTTGAATCGAAGGCGTCCATCGGGTCCGAAGATCGTCCCACTGGAAAAACGACCCAGGTCATCCATGTCATAGTGAATTTTCTCGCGGACTTTGCCATCCTGGCTCGTTGTGGTCGCGATGGCCTTGTGCTGTGCATCATCGAATTGGTAAACAGTGCGTGAGCCATCCGCGTTCATCGACACGGTCACTCGATTCGCATCGCTCTCAGTTTTCTCTGGCGATTGTGTGAATGCGATTTTTGCCGCAACAAAGAAAATAGCGCAGCCGGCCGCCGAGGGGAGAAAACGCTTCATGCCAGGGCAGTTTACGGGCAAGAAGATTGGTCGCAAATAGGGATGATTTTTTTATTGACCCCGATTGGGCGAAATGGTTAAAAGTGGAGGAAGGTGGAGGAAAATGGATCAAATCTCCACTGACCTATGGATTTGCCTTCTCCAACGCAATCTTTTTACGCCGGCGAATTTCGTCATGCCATTGACGACAAAAACCGCATCACGATTCCGTCGCGTTGGCGACGGGATGAAGCGGAGGAATTCATTCTTTTGCCGGAGGCGAACCATCAATTTGTCCTCGTTATGTCGCCCGATGAATTTGCCCGCATGAGCTCGGCTGCGGAATCGAACGAAGCGGTTTCCGCGCGCGACCGTCGTGTTTTCTTGCGGCAGTTGCACTCGCGTGCACAGCACGGAGCCGCGGATCGACAAGGCCGTCTCGTTTTGCCCGAAGAGCTTTGCAAAAGAATCGGACTAAAAGGGGAAGTTGCCCTGATCGGCGGCCGAGGGCGTTTTGAAATTTGGAATTTGCAGCGGTGGAAACGGGCGCATGAGGAGGAAACGCCCACGTATCAACATGTGGCGAACGTAATTGGTTTGTAAGCATTTGATCGGCTTGGAAATATTATGAACTCGTTGCTGCTCGAGCGGTCCGTCCGGTTCGCGGCCGATCCGCTGATTGCCGAAGAGGAGGAGGCGCAGGAAATGGAGGATTTTATTTATCATCGTCCAGTGCTGGCGAAGGGAGTCGTGGAATTGCTCGAGCCAAAACCGGGTTCTCTCGTGGTTGATGCAACCTGTGGCGGTGGTGGCCACACCGAAGCGCTTTTGGAAGGTGGCGCCGACGTTCTGGCCCTGGATCAGGATCCCGACGCGGTCGAGCATGTGAGCGAGCAACTGGCGCGGTTCGGTCCGCGCCTCACCGTGCGACAGGCGAATTTTCGACACACGGCGAAAGTTCTCGACGACCTTGGGATCCGCATCATCGGCGGCGCGCTTCTCGATCTTGGCGTCTCGTCCCGGCAACTCGAAAATGCAGAGCGCGGTTTCAGCCTGGTGCGCAACGGTCCCCTCGACATGCGCATGGATCCACGGAACCAGCTCACTGCCGCAACTATTGTAAACGAGTACAGCGAAGAACAATTGACCCGGTTGTTCCGCGAGCTGGGAGAGGAACCCGCCGCGCGTCGGATCGCGAGCTTGATTGCAAAAATGCGGAAAACCTCCCCCTTCCGCGAAACTCTCCCACTCGCGCACGCGATCGAAAAAGCTGTTGGCCGGCATGGTCGGCGTCATCCGGCCACACAAGTTTTTCAAGCGCTGCGCATGGAAGTGAATGACGAGTTAGGCGCGCTTGAAGATGGCCTGCGCGTTTTGACTGCGCGACTCGGGCCCGGGGCGCGCATCGCCGCGATCGCTTTTCATTCTCTCGAAGATCGGATCGTGAAAAACTTCTTTCGCGATCACAGCCGGCAATGGCTCGACCGCCCGGAATGGCCTGCGCCGCAGCGCAACCCCGATTATCACCTCAAGTTGGTCACGCTGAAACCGGTCGAGCCGAGCGAAGATGAGCAACGCGCCAATCCCCGCTCACGCAGCGCAAAATTGCGGGTGGCCGAGAAAATCTAAAATGAAGCGTTCGCATCGAAAAAATTGGAATGCGGTAAACGCGGCCTCGCTGGCGCGTTGGATTGTGATGACCGCGTTTCTCGCGCTTGCCGGATTGAGCTACGTCTACTTGACCCTGCAACTCTATCATTTGGGCGAACGCAAAAAAGCGGTCGAGAACGAGCTGATCAGTCTCCGCACACAAAATGATGTTGCCAGTGTGCAAATCGCCGCCTTGACCTCGCGCTCGGCGTTGCAGCGGCGATTGAAGGAAGGGTACTTGAAAATGATCCCCATTTCCGAGAACAACATTGTCCGGCTTACAATTCCCGCGCGACCGGCGGAAGAAGACGCAATTCAACCGGTGGCAAACCGGTCTCGCCTTAGATGAACCCGAACAGTCGAAGCCGATGTGCGCTGGTCTGCGCCGCTTTTATCGCGCTCTTCAGCATCTTCTCGTTTCGTCTTGTTTATCTTCAAGTAATTAAGCACGACGAGTACGCCGGTCTTGCTGCTGAAAAACACGGATACAAACAAATCATTTATGCGGAGCGCGGCACGATCCTTGACGCGAACAACGAAGTTCTCGCCCACAACATTCCCGTCGAAACTGTCGTGGCTGACGCCACGCATTTTAACGACGCGAAAGGGGTTGTCGATCTTGTCAGCAATGAACTCGGCATTCCGGCTGAGCAGGTCGCGGAAAAATTAAGCAGCGACCGGCGATACATTGTGATCAAGCGTGAAGTGCCGGGGTCGCTGGCGAGCACGCTGCGCGAGAAACTTCGCGCCGGAAACCTGCGTGGAATTTATTTCGAACATGATGCCGCGCGGATTTACCCAAATGGCTCCATGCTTTGCCACGTCATCGGATTCACCGACTTCGAACATCACGGGATTCAAGGTGTGGAAGCTTCGATGGAGGAATATCTTCATGGGCAGGACGGTTATCGTTTCATCGAGCACAACCGCGCCGGCCAGGAGATCGTGCCCTACCGGGGACAGGAGCGCGCTCCGCGCAACGGCTACCAAATCCATCTTACTGTCGATCTTGCTCTGCAGAACATTGTTGAGAACGAAATCGACGCTGCGATGCAGCAGTACTCCCCCCAAAAGGCCACAATCATTCTGATGCGACCGCAAACGGGCGAAATCCTCGCCATGGCTAATCGCCCAAATTTCGATTTGAACCTCCGCTCCGAAGCGAAGCCCGAGGAAATGAAAAACCGCGCCATCATCGACATGATGGAGCCGGGTTCCACTTTTAAGATCGTGGCCGCCGCCGCCGCGCTCAACGAACGCAAGCTACGGCCTGATTCCACGGTCTTTTGCGAAAATGGGCTCTGGAATTTCGGCGGCGCCGCCCTGCACGATCATCGCGCTTTTTCCTATCTGAGCGTGCGTGACGTTCTCATCAAGTCGAGCAATATCGGCGCAGCAAAGCTCGCGCTGAGCGTCGGCGAATGGAAGTTTTACGAATACATCCGTCGCTTCGGATTTGGCGAACGCACGGGAATCGAGCTTCCCGGCGAGATCAACGGGCTCATTCGTCCTCCGCAATCATGGAGCAAAATTTCGATCACCCGCATCCCCATGGGCCACGAAGTCGGAGTCACACCATTGCAAATGACAGTAGCCATGGCGGCGATTGCCAATGGTGGCAAATTGATTACGCCACGCATCGTGAAATCGATTACCACTTCCGATGGCAAAATCGTCAGCTCGCTTTCTCCGGTTGTATTACGTCAGGTAATTTCGCCTGAAACAGCGCGCCAAATCGGTGATGCGCTTCGAGGCGTCGTCAGCGATCGCGGCACTGCGGCCGCGGCGGCCATTCCGGGTTTTACCATTGCCGGCAAGACCGGGACCGCCCAGAAAGTTGATCCCAAAGGCGGATATCAAGAGGGAAAATACGTCGTCTCTTTCGTCGGCTATCTGCCGGCTGAGCGCCCCGAGCTTGTCGGTCTTGTGGTGCTCGACGATGCGCAAACGAGCAAACCGGAGCTGAACTACGGCGGGCTTGTTGCAGGACCGATCTTTTCCCGGGTCGCTGAAAAGGCTGCCCAGTATCTCGATCTTGAGCCGCATGAGGAAATTCGCAAAGCGACTCCGGTGGAGCGAGTTCGCAAGGCTGTGCCGGTAGAGCGAGTCGCCTTAACCAATGCTTCGCATCATTGAACGCCTTACCCCGGAATGTTGAACCCTCATGCAGCTCAAAACTCTCGCCGCCGCACTTCCAATTCGCCAGGTCATCGGGACACTTGATCGCCCGGTGGAGAGCATCGCGTATGACTCGCGGCGAGTGCAAAGGAATGGCTTGTTCGTGGCACTGCGCGGCGAAAAAACCGATGGACACCAATTCATCGATCAGGCCATCGAAAAAGGCGCATCCGTGATCGTTACGGAACGTGAGGGAAACAATCGACGCGTTACCTGCCTCGTTGTCGAAAACACCCGCACTGCACTCGCCGATCTTTCGGCAACTTTCTACGGACATCCCGCGCGGAAGTTAAAACTGGCGGCCGTTACCGGTACGAATGGAAAAACCACCACTGCCTTTCTCATCAAGCACATTTGTGAAAAAGCCGGGCTGCGTTGTGGATTGATTGGAACGGTCCGCTACGAAATCGGTGAACGCGTTTTGCCAGCCATTCGCACCACGCCGGAATCGCTTGATTTACAGGAACTGCTCGCCCAAATCGTCAATGCCGGTTGTAGCGCTGCGGCGACAGAAGTTTCCTCGCATGCACTCGCGCAGGATCGCACGCGCGGGATTGAATGGAACGTCGCTGTCTTCACCAATCTCACGCAGGACCATCTCGATTTTCATGAGACGATGGAAAACTACTTCGATTCCAAGGCGAAGCTCTTCACGCAACTGGGCAGCCAGGAAAAAAAGCGGAAGCCGGTCGCAATTGTGAATATCGATGACCGCTATGGCGAACGACTACTCAACAAGATCGACAAGCGCGTCGCCATTGTCACTTATGGCATGGGGGCACGCGCCGATTTTCGCGCTTCAAATTATCGCGTGGAATTTAGCGGCACTTCCTATCAGCTCGACGCTCGCGGCAAGAGTTATCTGGTTCGTGTCCCGTTGATTGGCCGATTCAACGTCGCAAACTCAGTGGCCGCGCTCGCGGGGGCAAACGCTCTGGGAATCAGTTTGCGCGACGCAGTCCTCAGCCTCGGTAAATCGCCGCAGGTACCGGGCCGCCTGGAGTTAGTTCCGGCGAAGCGACAATTTCAAGTTTTCGTCGATTACGCTCATACGCCAGATGCGCTTCGGAACGTTCTCAAGACTCTGCGCGAGCTCGAACCGCATCGCTTGATTGTCGTTTTTGGTTGCGGCGGCAATCGCGACCGGCAAAAGCGTCCGTTGATGGGCGAAATCGCCGATCGTCATGCCGATTATGCGATTATCACCTCCGACAATCCGCGCCGAGAGGATCCGGGCGCCATCATCGACGAGACCGAAAAAGGTTTTCGCTCCACTCGCTATGAAAAACATGTAGATCGCACGGAGGCGATTCGTCGTGCCATTGCTCTCGCCCAGCCGCGCGACATTGTATTGATCGCGGGCAAAGGGCACGAAAGTTATCAGGAGTTCGCGGATCACACCGTCCCGTTCGATGATATTCAAGTCGCGCGACGCGCCATCGAGGACCATCCAGTGGAGTTTTAATGAATCGATTGTCGATCTTTCACATTGTTAATGATGAATCCAACACCGATCGAAAAAATTGCTGAATTTGCAGGGTCGGCTGCTTTTGCCGGCGACGGCAAAATTTTTGTCGACAAGGTCAGCACCGATTCGCGCACGCTGAAGCGCGGCGAATTATTCGTCGCTTTGCGCGGCGAAAACTTTGACGGGCACAATTTCGTTGAATCCGCCGCGAAAGCGGGTGCCGCAGGGGCGATCGTAGAGTCGGACTGGAATGGGAAGGTTCCAGAGAACTTCGCGCTCATTCGAGCGAAAGATACTTTGCACGCGTACCAACAACTCGCTGGCAACTACCGGAAGTCGCTGTCGCTCAAGGCAGTCGCGATTACGGGAAGCAACGGCAAAACAAGCACGAAAGATTTTGCCGCGGCGGTCCTGGCTCGCCGTTTTCGAGTCACGAAAACAGAAGGCAATTTCAACAATCATGTTGGCCTCCCTCGAACAATTTTGGAGGCGACGGCACAGCACGAAGTCGCTGTTTGGGAAATCGGCATGAATCATCCCGGCGAGGTTGCTGCGTTATCGAAACTGGCCGCGCCGGATGTCGCCATCATTACAAACATTGGTATGGCGCACATCGAGTTTATGGGATCGCGCGAGGCGATTGCGGCGGAAAAAGGCGCCCTCGTGGAAGCCGTCGGCGCTGAGGGAACGGTGATTCTAAATGCGGATGACCCGCTCACGAAGAGCATGGCGGCACGCACCCATGCCAAAGTGATTTTGGCCGGCACAACCGAGGGAACGATTCGCGCCAGCGAAATTAGCCAGAGCGGCAGCGGAACAGACTTTACGATTTTAGAGGGGGCTCATCGTTGCCGTGCCCAATTGCCCGTGCCTGGTCTGCACATGGTGCAGAATGCGCTGCTCGCAGTCGCTGCCGGACGCGTCTTCGGTCTTTCCCTCGAGGAGTGCGCCGCCGGCTTGGCCGGTGCTCCGCTCACCAAAGCGCGTTTGCAGATTAAGGAAATTCACGGCGTGCGGTTCATCGACGACAGCTACAACGCAAATCCCGATTCTATGAAAGCGGCATTGCGCACGTTGATGGAACTGGACACCGATGGGAAACGCATTGCCGTGCTCGGAGAAATGGGGGAACTCGGTTCTGAATCCGAGCACGGCCATCGAGAAGTCGGGGAAACCGCTGCCACCTTCGGCGTTGATCAACTGATTGCCATCGGCGACATGGGAGAAGTTATTGCGCAAGCGGCTCGCGCTGCCGGCTTAAAAAAAGCTTCGCCCGTAAGATCGACAAGTGAAGCTGCAGAGTTGTTAAGCGAAATTGCCGAGCCGGGCGATCTCGTTCTTGTTAAAGGCAGCCGGTCTGCTCGCACCGAGCAAGTCATCGAGTCCTTTGGGCTTCATCATTCGGAATTTGTCGTTTCCCCATGATGTACTATCTCCACCGCCTGAGCGACCAGTTCGTCGGCTTTCACGTTTTCTTTTACGTTACATTCCGCGCCATTGCCGCAGCGGTAACTGCTTTCCTGGTCACACTGATTTTTGGAAACTTCGTCATTAGAAAACTGACTGCGCTGAAGCTGGGGCAGCCTATTCGCGCAGCGGCGGAAGTTCACCGTCTTGCTGAGCTGCATGGCGGCAAGCAAGGCACGCCCACCATGGGGGGCGTCCTCGTCATCGGAGCTGTCTTCGTCTCCAGCCTCATCTGGGCCCGGTCTGACAATCGATTCGTTTGGCTCGCCTTATTCAGCATGGTTTATCTCGGTGTACTCGGATTCGTTGATGATTACCTCAAGGTGACGAAGAAGAAGTCCGACGGCATCAGCGGTCGTATCAAACTCGTTTTTCAAATCGCCCTGGCGGGGATCATCACCGGGGTTTTCCTGACCAGTCCATTGCTCGAGGTGCAGGCGCGTTCGCTTTACGTGCCGTTTATCAAAGCGCCTGTGGTCGCCAACATGGGCTGGTTTACCTTCGTGTTTTTCGCGCTCGTGATTGTAGGCTCTTCGAACGCGGTCAACCTCACTGATGGGCTGGATGGTCTCGCAATCGGTTGCACCGTCACGGTAGCATTTGGGTACGCGCTGCTTTCTTATGCGGCTGGCAATTTCCGCATCGCGCAATACTTACAGGTCCCGTTTTATCCGTTTGCCGGAGAGCTAACCGTCGTCTGCTCTGCTCTCGTTGGCGCAGGTCTCGGTTTTCTCTGGTTCAACTGTCATCCGGCCAAAGTTTTCATGGGGGATACCGGTTCGCTCGCCATCGGCGGCATGATCGGCGTGGTCGCGATCTGTTGTAAGCAGGAACTGCTTTTGATCGTCGTAGGCGGCGTTTTCGTGATCGAGGCGGTCTCGGTGATTTTACAGGTGATCAGCTTCAAACTGACCGGCAGGCGAATTTTCGTCATGTCCCCGCTTCATCATCACTTCGAACTGACTGGCTGGAAGGAAAATACTGTCATCGTTCGGTTTTGGATTCTCTCAATCATCTGCGCGTTGCTCGGGCTGGCGACACTGAAATTGAGGTAAAAGTTGCGCTACAAAAATCAAAATATCGCTGTTCTCGGGGCCGGCTTGAGCGGGACCGCCGCGGCGTTCCTTCTCAAGTCGGAAGGCGCCAACGTGACCGTGCTCGACAGCGCTGAGGAGAAGAACTTGCTCAAATCCACGATCGACAATCTGCGATCACAAGGCGTGCGCGTGATCTGCGGGCCGGCGGCAGATGAGGACTCGTCCGCTTACCAAATGGCTGTCTTAAGTCCCGGCATCGATCCGGCTTCTCCGCTCGCCCGCAATTTCTCTTTGCGCAAGATCGACATGATCGGCGAGCTCGAACTCGGTGCGCAGTTCTGTGAAATTCCAATCATCGCTGTTACCGGCACGAACGGCAAAACCACGACGACCGAGTTGCTCGCCCAGATGTTGAACGCCTGCGGCCAGCGAACAGTCGCTTGTGGCAACATCGGCAAACCGCTTTCCGAAGTGGCACGCGAAAACGAACCATTCAACGTGCTCACGGTCGAAGTGAGCTCGTTTCAACTGGAGACGATCCAAACCTTCCACCCCTCGGTCAGTCTCTGGCTCAACTTCGCTCCCGATCATCTCGATCGTTATCGCTCCGTGGCCGATTATCGCGCGGCCAAGCTGCGCATTTTCGAAAATCAAACTGAGAAAGATGCCGCAGTGATCAACGCAGCGGAGAGTCTTCCGAAAATTCGACCGCGCAAAATCAGCTTCAGCGCTTATGCTGATCAAGCCGATTTCCGGCTCTCCGATGGAGCGATCGTTTATCAAAACGAGGCTGTTCTGCGCCTGGCCGATACGAAACTGCGTGGCTCGCATAACATCGAGAACTTGATGGCGACGCTCGCGGCGGGGATGGCGCGAGGATTGTCGTTTCTCGAGATGGTGCCGCCGCTTTGCGCTTATGAGCCGCGTCCACACCGCTGCGAATTCGTGCGCGAAGTCGGCGGCGTTGGCTACATTAACGATTCCAAGGCGACAAACCTCGACGCCGTGGAGAAGGCGCTGCATGCGCAAAGCAAACCCGTCATTCTCATCGCCGGCGGTAAGGACAAAGGTTTCACTTTTGATCCGCTTCGATCCTTGGTGAAGGAAAAAGTTAGATCGACAATTTTAATCGGCGAAATGGCCGAGAGCATCAGGCGCTGCTGGAGCGGTGCGGTCAGATCTGAAATTGCGAACTCGCTGGCCGATGCGGTCGAACGCGCGCATGCCATCGCCAAACCCGGTGAAATAGTCCTTTTTTCCCCGGGCACATCGTCTTTCGACATGTTCAAAAGCTACGCCGAGCGCGGCGATCAATTTCGCGCGCTTGTCCAAGCGCTGCCCCCACCGGAACCATGAAAATAGCGACGTTTCTCAGGCGCAAAAAACTTCGGGCGGCAACTGCCCGTCGCTCCGCCGGCGCTGCCGCCGAGATGGACTACGCGGAAATTCCGGAGCCGAACATGAAGCTGTCTCGCGCGTTGCTGATCGTTTTGCTTCTTCACGTCGTCGCTGTGTCAGGAATCATCGCATTTAACGCGATTAAGACGCGGCAGAGTTCGTTTGTGCCCGCAGCTGCGGCAAACACGGAAACTAATCCTGTTGCCACTCCGGGATCGACAATTAACGCGGACCCTTCGAACCCGCGATCGCCATTGGCGCAAAAAGAAAGCGCGCCGCGTGACGAGCCGAAAACGTCGCATTCGCCCGCGAAACCGCTCGCGAAAGACGATCACGTTAAGTCAGCAGAACACCGGAAAGTGCCTGTGTCTTCAGGGAAACTTTACACGGTTGTAAAAGGCGATAATCCGGTGACGATCGCGAAAAAACTAAAGGTTTCCTACGACGATTTGATCGCCCTCAATCACATCGAGGATCCGCGCAAATTGAAGATCGGGCAAAAGCTTTCGATCCCCAAAGCAACGAAAACAAAAAATTCGCACCAGTGAGTTTTAAGGCGCTCCATACGTAAACCATGTATCGTAAAAGTGCCTACGTTCTTTTCCTGGCTGTCCTGGGACTACTGGTCATCGGCATTATCATGCTTTTCAGCACGAGTGCGTTTGCCCACAACAGCCATGGGGACGTTTATTTTTTCATAAAACGACAGGCGATTTGGTTCGGAATTGGGCTGGTCGCATGCACGTTTGCTGCGCTGATCGACTATCACTTCTGGCAACGGACATGGTGGTTTTGGGTTACCCTCGCGCTGATCGCGTTGGTCCTCTGTTACGTTCCACACCTCGGGATGCGCATTAACGGTTCGCGCCGGTGGGTGGGATATGGCCAATTTGTTTTTCAGCCTTCTGAGCTGGCCAAGATCGCCGCGCTCCTTTTTCTCGCCGCCTGGTTTTCCCGGTACGAAAACGCAGGCAATGACTGGCTCCAGGGATTCGTTATCCCACTCGCAATTATCGGCTTGCTGGCTGTGCTTGTTCTTGGGGAAGTCGATCTTGGGACGACGGCTTTGCTGGGGACGACTGCTTTTGTGGTCATGTTCGTCGCTGGAGCGAAGCTGCTATGGCTTGGCATCATCTCGTTTGCCGGCCTTGGCGCTCTTCTGCTTGTCGCTACGCAAATTTCGGAACGAATGGGCAGGCTCTCCGCATTTCTCCACCCGCAAAGCACAAAGGACGACGCCGGTTTGCAGCAGATGCAGGCTTTGATCGCCTGGGGCAGCGGCGGAATAGACGGGCTGGGCCTGGGTAACGGTCGCCAGAAGATGCTGTATCTGCCTTACGCGCACACCGATTTTATTTTTCCGATCATTGGCGAAGAGCTCGGGCTGCGGTTCAGTCTGCTCGTGGTCTTTTTATTCGTAGTTATCATTGTTTGCGGGATCATGATCGCGCTGCACGCCAAAGACCGCTTCGGTTTGCTGCTCGGCTGCGGCGTTGTTTCGCTTCTGGCTTTACAAGCTGCGGTAAACATTGGCGTGACCACTTCGCTCCTGCCAAACAAAGGACTGCCGCTGCCCTTTATCAGTTACGGAGGCTCGAATCTGGTCGCTTGCATGTTCGGGGTCGGTTTGCTGTTGAATATTTACCGGCAGGGCGTTCTTGAACCAGCGCACCGGCAAAACGCGACTATGCGCGTTCGGACAACGCCGCGGATTTAAAAGTACGACTGAACAATCAACTATGAATGCAGTGATCGCATGCGGAGGCACCGGCGGACATCTTTTCCCCGGCATCGCTGTGGCGGAGGTGCTGCGCGATCGCGGCCATGAGGTTATGCTGCTGGTTTCCGAAAAGGACATTGACGCGCTCGCGCTTTCCGGCCGCGCCGCTTTCCAGGTCGAGAAATTGCCAACGGTAGGACTGCCATCGCCATTTTCGCCTGCGATTCTCGGTTTCGTTCGCCGTTTCTATGAAAGCCTGTCGCTTTGTCGAGCCATCTACCGCAAATTCAAACCTCAGGTGGTCCTCGGCATGGGCGGGTTCACTTCCACCGCGCCGGTGGTGGCCGGACGGATGCGCGGCATTTCTACTTTCATTCACGAATCGAATGCCGTGCCCGGAAGAGCAAACCGGTTAACCGCACGCATGGTGGGCGCCGTCATGCTCGGCTTCAAGGAATGCGCGCCGTTCTTTCCGAAAGCGCGCACCGAAGTTACCGGCACGCCAATTCGGACGGAACTCAAACGTTTGGATCGACAGGTCGCCCGTAGCAAGCTCGGACTGCGGGATGATCTCACCACGCTGCTGGTGATGGGAGGAAGCCAGGGCGCCAGCGGAATTAACCAGGCGATGATCAAAGCGTTACCGTTCTTGCAAGGGGTCCCGCTGCAGGTCATCCACCTTTCCGGCGCGCGCGATGAACGTCTGGTCGCAGATAATTATCGCCGCGAAAATGTGCCTGTTTACGTCGCCGCCTTTCATCATCGGATGGAGGAAGTTTATAGCGCTGCCGATCTCCTGGTCGCGCGAGCCGGCGCGGCGAGTCTCGCTGAGTTCGCCGCTTTTTCATTGCCGGGCATTCTAATTCCATTTCCATATGCCACGGACGATCATCAAACACGCAATGCGGAGATTTATGCCCGGGCTGAAGCCGCGGTTCTCTTGAAGGAATCGGAGCTCTCCGGCGAATTGCTCGCCCGCAAAATCCGGGAGTTAATCGAGAATCCGGAGCAAATTCAGCGGATGTCCGCGAATTGTTCGCGTCTCGCACCGAAAGACGCGGCCGGGCGCGTGGTCACGACCATGGAAAAATATACGAGCCATGAAGCCCGCCTCTGAAATGGACCTGTCAAGATGGCTCACGCACGGGCACCATAGGATTCATCTTGTCGGCGTCGCTGGAAGCGGTATGAGCGGTATCGCTGCGCTTTTACTCCAACTCGGGCATGAGGTCCGTGGCTCCGATAAAGTCAGCACCGTCGAGACGGATCGATTGCAACGGCTCGGTCTGCGTTTTCATCAGCAACATCGCGCGGAGCACGCCAGCGACGCCGATCTCATCGTTTTTTCGTCGGCGATCAGGAGCGACAATCCAATCCTGGTGAGCGCGCGCGATTCAGGCAAGCCGCTCATACGTCGCGCCGAAGCTCTGGCCGCGATCATGCGCGCCAAATGCGGCATCGTCATCGCCGGAATGCATGGAAAAACGACCACCTCAGCCATGGTCGCGCACGTTCTGCGCGAAGGCGGATTGCATCCATCGCACTACGTTGGCGCGGAGATTCCCATTCTTGGAACCAACGCGCATTGGGATCCGCGCGGCGAACATTTCGTCGCCGAAGGCGATGAAAGTGATGGGACGCTGCGCTGTTTTCATCCAAAGCACGCACTCATTTTAAATATCGAGGAGGAGCATCTTGATTTTTATCCCGATCTCGCCGCAATCGAAAAAGTCTTTGCCCAACTGATCGAGCAAACGAGCGGAACGATTTTTTATAACGCCGATGACGCAAGCGCAGCGCGATTATGCGCAAACCACAATGCCGCAATCTCCTACGGATTTTCTGAGAGCGCTGATTACCGCGGCGCCAACGTCGAACTGCGGGAGTTTGCTTCGGTCTTTTGCGTTTATCGGCGTGGGCAGCAACTGGGCGAAGCAGTCCTGAATGTCCCAGGCCGGCACAATGTCGAGAATGCCGTTGGCGTGATCGCCCTCGGCACTGAGCTTGGGATTCCCTTTGAAAAAATTGCGGCTTCGTTGCGCAAATTCCAGCATGCGCGCCGTCGTTTTGAGATCAAGTACAAGAGCGATCGGTTCTTGCTCGTCGATGATTACGCGCATCATCCCACCGAGATCCGCGCGACGTTGAAAACAGCGAGATCAATTGGTCGCAAGCGCGTGCTGACCATGTTCCAACCGCATCGTTATTCGCGGACCAAAGCGCTGTGCAAAGAATTTGGACGCGCCTTTGACGACGCCGATCGCGTGGTCGTAACGGACGTTTATCCCGCCAGCGAAGCGCCGATTGCTGGAATCAGCGGTAAAACCATTGCGGACGAAATGGCGACGCACGGACATCGCGGCGTCAGTTATCAGCCGCATTTCGAAACGGTGTATCGTGAGGTGGGCAACATCCTGGACTCCGGCGATCTCATTGTGAGCCTTGGCGCTGGCAACATTCACGAGCAATTGTCGATCCTGGCCGCTGATCTCGTGATTGCGGAGAAATTAAAAGCCATCATCGGTGAGGAAGGCGATGTGCGGCTTTATGAGCCACTCTCGAAACACACCACTTTGCGCGTGGGTGGTCCGGCGCAGTTTTGGGTCGAACCCCGGACCGAGAATGCGTTTGCGGAGTTGATTCGTTTTTGCCGGCAGGAAAACCTTCCACTTTTTGTCATTGGACGTGGCTCAAATTTGCTCGTGCGCGACGGTGGCATTCGTGGCGTGGTGGTTCATCCCTGCGGCGGCGAGTTCGACAAGATCAAGATCGATGGCAACGAAATCAGCGCAGGTGTCGGCGCGAAATTAAGACAGGTCGCCTACGCGGGTAAGGCAGCTGGACTTGGTGGACTTGAGTGGATGGAGGGTATTCCCGGCGCGGTCGGCGGCAGCCTGCGCATGAACGCCGGCGCAATGGGCGCGCAAACTTTTGAAAACGTCGTGCGCGTTCGTTATCTCGACGAAAACGGTGAGGCCCATACAAAAGGACGCGACGAGCTGGAGGTGCACTACCGAAATTTCCCATTGCTCGAAAATAACTTTGCCGTCTCAGCGGTCTTTCGTGGAGAACCCGCGCCAACTGAAGAAATCGTTCGCAAGTTGGAAGCCTCGCAGGAAAAACGCCGCACCACGCAACCGGCTGCCAAGAGCGCAGGCTGCATTTTTAAAAATCCCGATTCGTGTCCGGCAGGAAAACTGGTTGATGAATTGGGATTAAAAAACTCGCGCATCGGGAAAGCGCGAGTGTCGGAAGTGCACGGCAATTTCATCGTCAATGACGGCGGCGCGACCGCGGTAGAAATGCTCGAGTTGATCGAGAAAATCAAAGCGACGGCCCGCACCAAACGTGGGATTGAATTGGAAACCGAAGTGCAAATCGTGGGGGAGCCGGCATGAAAAACACCGGCATTTTGCCCAGGAAAATCGCCGTGCTGATGGGCGGTCCCGGATCGGAACGCGAAGTTTCGCTCGCGACTGCGCGCGGCGTTGCGAAAGCGCTGCATTCATTAGGCGCTGAGGTACTGGAAGTCGATGTTCGAGATGAAAGTTTCCGATTACCCGGCGATGTCGATCTGGCGTTCATCACGATCCATGGAACTTTCGGCGAGGATGGCCAACTACAAAAAATTCTCGAGGATCGCCGCGTCGCTTATACCGGCGAAGGAATTCAAGAGAGCCGGCTGGCCTTCGACAAAATCCGATCGAAGGAAAAATTCCGGCAGCACGACGTAAGCACTCCGGAGTGGGAAACCATCGGAGTGCATCAGTCTCCCGGCATGGAACTGCCACTTGTAATCAAAACGCCGCGACAAGGCTCAACCGTCGGCGTTTGCATTGTGAAAAAGATGGACGAGCTCGAGCCAGCGATTGCCGAAGCGGCAAAATACGATCATGAATTGCTGGTCGAAAAATTTGTGCCTGGCCGGGAATTGACGATTGGTATTCTCGGTGACCAGGCCTTGCCAATTCTCGAGATAATTCCGAAGGGTGGCTTTTACGATTTCACCAATAAGTATCCCTTCTTGAATCCGCAAGCAGGCGGAGGAGCCAAGCATGTTTGCCCGGCGTTGATCGATCCCGACAAAACAAAGGAAATTCAAGAATTGGCATTGCGTGCGTGTCGCGCTCTCGGCTTGCAGGTTTATTCGCGTGTCGACGTGATTTTATCGGAGACCGGCCAGCCGTTTGTGCTGGAGATCAACACCATCCCCGGAATGACCGAGGCGAGTCTGCTGCCCGAGGCCGCTGCGGCCGCCGGCATCGGCTATGTCGATCTTTGCGTGCGCATCATTGAACTTTCCCGCGCCAGAATGAAAGGCGCCCGCCAATGACAGCTGCTCAAAAACGTCCCCGTCCGCGTAACCGACGCATATCCAATTTGCGCCAGCGCCGTCAACAACACCTGCTCGATGTGAAAGTGCGCTCTCGCAAAGTGACGCAGCACCGCAATCGCAAGGTTCTGGTTGCTCTTTCCAAGCTCGCATTAGTGGCTGGGTTCTGCGTTGCCGTTTATCTCGGTGCGCTCGAAGGTGCGAAGCGCTTTTTCTTCGAGAATCCGGAGTATCAGCTAAAAACGATCGAGGTGCAGACGGACGGCACCTTGCAACGCGACCAGATCGTGGAAGTGGCCGACCTGCATGAAGGCGAAAACATTTTCAAAATAAATCTGGCGCGTGTCCACGATCGCATACAGCAGCTGCCGCAAGTCGATGAGGTGCAGGTGGTGCGCAAACTGTCGGGCGAAATCGACATTCGAGTGGTCGAACGAAAGCCGGTCGCGTGGCTTACCAGTGAGAAAGAATTTTCCGATCCATTTGTCTCCGATGCTGCTTTTCTTGTGGACGCGCGAGGTGTTTTGATGAAACAAAAGAAGTTGTTGCCAGAATATCTGGGATTGCCGCTCATTTTAGGATGCTCGAGTGAATCGCTCGAGGCGGGAAAAATCGTCGAATCCTCTGAGGCCAAAACGGCGCTGGAGCTGCTGCGTTTAAGCGTGCGCAGTTTCATGCAGACGCGCTTCCAGATTCGCGACATTGATGTTTCCAAAAGTTATTGCCTGCTCGTGACGGACAAAAATCACACACGCATCACGTTCGGGTTAAATGATCTCGAAGAACAATTACAACGGTTGGAACAATTTCTTGTTTATTGTGATGATTCAAAGCAGGAGCTGGAGACGGTGAACTTGCTGGTGCAACGAAATATCCCCGTGACCTTCACCAGGCCTCCAGCCGCCGTCATCAACGACACGATCGAGCCGCCGGTCGAACCGCGGATTTTGAAAGCAATCCCGGTGCATTCGTCGGCAAAAGCCACAGCGCCGCCCAGCCGTGCGACGCCAAAGCAACTCCGATCCAACGGCAGAGGAAGGACTTATAACAATGGCGACCAATAATTTGACGGTTGGGCTCGAGATTGGCACATCCAAAATTTGTGTGGTCGTCGGGGAAAGCCGACCCGATGGCACGATCAAAATTCTCGGTGTCGGCCAGACGCCATCGCGCGGCGTGCGCAAAGGGGAGATTGTCGATTTTGAGACGGCGATGAAATGTGTGCACGAAGCAGTGGTCGACGCCGAACAGAAAAGCGACGTCAGCGATGAGATCGATGAGCAGGACGTCGAGGATGTAAAAATCAACGCGCGCGAGGTGAGCATCCCTGCACAAAACGCTTTCCTGCATTCCATCATTCAGCATTATCATGTCGATGGACAGGACGGCGTGCTAAGCCCGGTCGGGATGCTCGGACAAAGACTGGAGGCCGACTTTCACATCATTCACGGCGTACGCACGCGCATTCAAAACAGTATTCGATGCGTAAAAGAGCTGCCGCTGGAAGTCGAAGATGTCGTTTTCGGCGCGCTTGCTTCGGCGCAAGTGGTCCTCACTCAGCATCAAAAAGATCTCGGCGCGCTCGTGATCGATATGGGAGGCGGGACAACCGACTACATTTTATATGTTGATGGCGCGGTCAAGCAAAGCGGTTGCCTCGGGATAGGCGGCGACCATATAACCAATGACATTTCAATGGGTCTGCGCATCCCAATGGCGCGCTCTGAGAAATTAAAAATCGAGGAAGGCAGCTGCACCCTCGGCAACTGCCTTCCCGGCGAAACAATTTTGCTAAAGGACGATTCCGGTTTTGCCGGGAAGGAGATCGAGCGCGAGACGTTGAACACGATCATTCACTTGCGAGTGCGGGAGGCTTTCGACCTCCTCAAGCGCGGAATCGAGGAGGAACCATTCCTCAATTATCTCGGGGCCGGCGTATTTATCACGGGGGGATGCAGTCTTCTCAATGGCATCGATCATCTCGCGGAAGAAGTTTTCGAAATGCCCGCGCACGTAGCGCACGCGCAAACCATGGCCGGACTCACTTCTGCGTCTGAGAACCCGCAGCTTTCCACCGCAATCGGTTTGATCAAATACGCCCAGAGTGTGCAATCAGATCGGCCACGGCGCGGAATCCGCGGCATTTTCGGCAAAATTTTCACCACCAGGCGATGAACGAAAGAGAAGCACCAAACACCCAACAAGCACCAAACCCCAAAACTCAAGCACCAAGGAATCACCAAGCTCCAATATTCAAAATCTATCGAGCGGCGACTTTGGGATTTGGTGATTGGAGCTTCCTTGGGGTTTGGAGGTTGGGATTTGGGATTTCAAAATCATGATTCAACTCAGCAAGAATTACAATTTGCCCGAACGCGAAGAGGAATTGATTCCGATCAAAGTTGTAAGCGTCGGCGGCGCCGGTTCCAATGCGCTCGATCGAATCGTCCTCGATGGCTTGGAGAAAGCCGAGATGGTTGCGATCAATACCGATGTGCAATCGCTGGCGAGTTCGGTGGCGGCGCACAAAGTGCAGCTCGGTCGCGCGATGACTCGCGGTTTGGGCGCGGGCGGCGACCCGGAGCTGGGCTATCAAGCAGCCGCAGAGTCGGCCGGCGAAATCCGCGAAGCGCTGGCTGATGCCCGAATGATTTTCATTTGCGCAGGCCTCGGTGGCGGCACCGGCTCGGGCGCCGCCCCATATGTCGCACAGCTCGCCCGTGAAGCTGGCTCGTTGGTCGTCGGGTTCGTCACCCTTCCCTTTAGCTTCGAGGGAAAACGCCGCGGCGCTCAGGCGCGGGAGGCGCTTGCCCGGCTCAACCAAGTGGCGAACACGGTGATCTGCTTCGAAAACGATCAGATGGGCGACATGGTTCCTGCCAAGGCAGGAATTCATCAGGCTTTTGCCACGGCGGACATCATGGTCAGCCAAAGCGTTCGTTCGATCGTGAACCTGATTCAACGGCCGGGACTCGTTCGCATCGGCTTTGATGATCTGCTTGCCGCGTTGCGTAGTCGCAACGGCCGTTGCGTGTTTGGGTTCGGTGAATCCGATTCCGATAATCGTGCGCACGATGCTCTCACTCAGGCGCTCAGGAATCCGTTGATGGGCCGTGGCCAAATGCTGGCCGACGCGACGTGCATACTGGTTCATGTGACAGGCGGGCCCGGCATGACATTATCCGAGGTCGAGGTTCTGATGCAGGAGCTCGGCCGTTACGTAAACGAGCAGACACAGATCCTGTTCGGCGCCGCCGTGGACGGACGAATGGGGAACCGGTTAAGCGTTACTATCATCAGCTCGGTCTCTGCCGATGTCGATCTTGCAATGGACAATGCAGCGCCAGTCGCGCCGCCGCCGCCAATTTGGGAACAGCAGCCGGCACCGGAAACGAAGATCGACATCGCATCCGGTCGCCGCGGCGACACGGACTCGTCCCATGGCGAGTCGGAGCCGATCGTGATGCAAGAAGAGCCGGCGCCGCCGGTCGGTCTTCCGTTCGAGCAAGATGAAGAGATCGTGCCGCCGCCGGCACCGGAAATCGGGAAACCTGAGCCGGGCCTGATCGGTCCGAAGAAAAAACCAGCGCCGGCGCCGATCAAGGAGTCGAAACCTGTTGTCGAAAAAGTGCAGGCGAAGCAGGAAGTCTTACAATTCGAGCCGGTCACACGGGGTCGCTTTGAAAAAAGCGAGCCGACGATTGTCGAAGGCCAGGACCTCGACGTGCCAACGTTCCTGCGGAAGAATGTCCGCGTAAAGTAACAATCGTCATCCTTAGCGAAGCGAAGGACCTCGCCTAGGAAGCTTGGATTACTCTTTGTAGGAAGCGTGATCCATCATCCTGTGAGAGGTTCCTCGCTCCGCTCGGAATGACCAACTATTTTTTCATCAACTCCAACACTGCGCTGGTCATTCCGATCATTCCAATGCGGATCGTCGGTTCAGCTACCGGCGCGAATTTGCTCGAATGCAAACTTGGCAGAGGCGTGCCGTTCTTTTTACTGTCGGCAATTTTCACTGGATCGACCGCGCCGATATGAAAATCGACCGCGGGAATTGAATGATCCGGCAAGCTGTATTCGGAAAAATCTTCACCGCCCATCGTTGGATCAGTCGCTTCGACGTTCTCCGCGCCGAACTGCTTTTTCCACATGGCCACAAGCCGCTTGGTCAATTCAGGATTGTTGTACGTCGCGGGCGTGAACTGGTCCTTCAAAACCTCGACAATCGGAGCGCGTTCTGGCGGAATTCCTGCGGCTGTCGCGCACGCTTTGGTGATCCGATCTATCGCTGCCAGCACGCGATCGCGCACGTCGGATTTATAAGTGCGCACGGTCAACTGCAGCTTCACTTCATCCGGGATGATATTGTGTTTGGTCCCGCCGTGAATGGATCCAACCGTTACCACAACCGGATCGATCGGATTATTTTCGCGGCTGGCGATGGTTTGCAGTGCATTGATAATTTCCGCCGAAAGGACAATCGGATCCTTCGTCTTGTGCGGATAAGCGCCGTGTCCGCCAATACCGCGCACGGTCACGTCTACGGAATCGACATTCGCGTATGTGTAACCTTCCGTGACGCCGATGTGTCCGGTCTGCATTTGCGCGTTGTCATGGTAACCCAGCGCGAAATCTGGTTTGCCGAAGCGATCGTAAAGACCCGCTTTGAGCAATGCGCGCGCGCCATTTCCGGTTTCCTCGGCCGGTTGTGCAACCAATAGGAGCGTGCCGTGCCATTGATCTTTCAACCGTTGCAATGCCCGCGCCACGCCGATGAAGGCGGCCATGTGGGCGTCGTGTCCGCACATGTGGCCAACCGGAACATCCTTGCCTTCGTCATTTTTCGTCACCACTTTGCTCGCATACGGCAAACCGGTCTCCTCATGCACCGGCAACGCGTCCATATCGGTGCGCACCAGCACAGTCGGTCCATTGCCATTTTTCATCACGCCAACGACGCCGTAGCCCTTAAGCTCGGGCTTGTCATAGATGCCGAAGTGATCAAACACTTCGCAGCCGGCTGCGCGTAATTCCTTTGCGATTAATTCCGAGGTGCGCTCCTCATGCCCGGACAATTCTGGATGGATATGAATGTCCTTGTAAATCGCGAGCAACGACGGCAGCTCCGTATCGGCCAGCGATTGCGGCGTCTGCTGAGCGAAGACCGAAACTGCAGACAAGATCGACATCAAAAGGATCCACAAGGAAGAAATCTTCATCCCACACTTATAAGGGATTTTTTGGATCAGGAAAACAGGAACGCAGGAAAAAGAAATTTGGCCAAAGATTCTTTCCTCTTTTCCTGCTTTCCTAATTCATTTTTCCGATTCTCTTGATCTGCGATGGAATTGGAAAAAAACACGCTGCTTTTCGGCGCCGACCCGACGCCGCGAATTGTTGCCATCGAGCTCGGCGAGACCGGCACGGTGAAAGTTTATCGACGCGAAAGGGACGGATCGACAATCGCCGACGTGGAGCCTTTCCATCCGTTTGTTTGGGCCGACTCGGACGTTGTCGATCTCGGCATTGAAACCGAGAAGCTCCGGAGCGATCTCAAATACGGATGGCTGATCACGGTCGATAGTTGGAAGGAATTGATCGCACTGCGCAACGGTCTCAAAAAAGCAGGCCGCGCTTTCTTCGCCTTCAACGATCCGGTGCAGCATTACCTCACCGCGACGGGCCGCACGTTGTTCAAGGAACTGGCGTTGGAAGAACTGAAGCGGATGCAGCTCGAAGTGCTGTCGTTTTCCGACGGCGAGAACGATCGCATCATGAGTATCGCGCTCTCCGACCATACCGGCTGGGAAGAGTTAATCGTTGTCGATCCAAAAAATCCCGCGGAATCGGAGCACGCTGCGCTCAAGCGACTCACCGCACTCATCAAAGAGCGCGATCCGGACGTGATCGAGGGACATAATTTGTTCCGGTTCGACTTGCCGTATCTGGTCGAGCGCGCCCGCGCCGCCAAAACGAAACTGGACTGGGGACGGAGCGGCGGATTTCTTCGCTCACGGCCGTCGCGGCTTCAGATCGCGGAGAAGACAATCGATTACCCGAAGTTCAATATCGATGGCCGGCATTTCGTCGATACGTTTTTGCTCGCGCAATTTTACGATGTCGGGATGCGCTCGCTTTCCGGTTTCGATCGTATCGATGTGGCGCGCCACTTTGGGTTCTGCGCGAGCGACGAGCTTTCTGCACTCGCCGGCAAAGAATTGCAACGCGCCTACATCGACAATGAAGAACGTTTTCGCCAGCGCGCACTTTGCGCCGTGCGCGAAACGCGCGCGATCGCCGATTTGCTGAGCCCCAGCTATTTCATCCAGGCGCAGATCTTTCCCTACAATTACCAGGATGTGATCGTGCGCGGGAACGCCACACGGATCAACGCACTCTTCCTCCGCGAATATTTCCGGCAACGCCATTCCATTCCCGAGATGCCGATGGCGCGTACCTTCGAAGGCGGCTACACCGACATCTTCTTCACTGGCGTCGCGCGCAACGTCTGGCACTGCGATATCGCTTCGCTTTATCCATCAGTCATGCTGCAGTTCGATTGCTTTCCAGCGACCGATCAACTGCAAATCTTTCGCCATCTGCTCACCGATCTCCGCACCTTTCGCCTCGAAGTGAAAGCGCAGATGCGTTCGGCGAAAGATCCAAAAGAGCAGCGCCACTTCCACGCGCTGCAAAACACATTCAAGATTTTGATCAACAGCTTCTACGGCTATCTCGGGTTTGCGCAGGGACATTTCGCCGATTTCGAGGCCGCCGCGCGCGTTACCCAAATCGGACGGGATTTGCTGAAGAAAATGATAGACTGGCTCAACGCGCAGGGCGCGCAAGTGATCGAGGTCGATACCGACGGAATTTATTTCGTGCCGCCGGACAAGATCGACATCGGCGATTTACAAAAAGGTTTGGCGAAAGAATTGCCGCCCGGCATCGAGGTCGAGTTCGACGAGCACTTCGACGCCATGTTCAGCTATAAAGCGAAGAATTACGCGCTGCTCGCCCCCGAGGGCGACGTCATCATCAAAGGCGGCGCGCTCAAATCGCGCGGACTGGAGAAGTTCCAACGCGTCTTCCTCGAGGAAATGATCAAGCGCATCATGGAAGGAAAGCCGGAGGCGATTGTCGATCTTCGAGAAAAATTCGAGAAAAAAATCCGGGACCGCGACTGGAACATCGACATGCTGATGAAGACCGACACGCTTCAGGATTCGCTCGACAAATATCGGCAAAAAATTGCGGGTTCGGCGCGCAATCGCGCCGCTGCTTACGAGCTCGCCCTCGCCAGCGGCCGCAATTACAAACCTGGCGAGCAAATCAGTTATTACATCAAGGCTACGCCCAAGAGAGTCCCCGCCTACGAAGCCGCAAAGTTTGCTTCCGATTTCGACCCGCAGAATCGTGATGAAAATGTCGATTATTACGTTGCGAAGCTCGACGAGCTCGTGAAGAAATTTTCAGCAATGATTCCCGCTCCCGAGCAAGAGACACTCAAACTCTAGGAAAGAGGGAACACTTCTTGGCTCGTCCCCTTGCTCACCCTTCCGCATTCCGTACTTTCGTTGTGGCGGCAGCTGTTTGCCGGTCGCCTCACTATTAGCCACTCGTCACGATGCTCACCGGAACTGATATCACCGTTTGGATAATTTCCGCGCTGCTTGCCATCGGCATCGGCTGGAGCCGTTATGCGAAATGGAAGACGCGCGATAAACTGGCGCGGGAACTGGCGGCCATGGATCGGGACCGGCGCGAAAAAGTGCTCAGCCGCATGAACCCACAACTCGCCATGGAAGCTCGCCAAGAATTAATGAAGCGCTTTCATATCAGCTGAGCTTCGGCCCTTCCGACTTCTGACTGCCGACTTCCGACCTTCCCATGTCCTCGGCCGCTTTCGAAATGACGGTTCCGGTTCTCCCAGGCGACATCGACGAACAAAATCACGTCAATAACACCGTTTACCTGCGCTGGGTCCAGGATGTCGCCACAGCGCACTGGCGGGCAATCGCCGATCCAGAAGCTCAGGGAACGACCGGCTGGGTCGTGTTGCGACACGAAATCGATTACAAGACGCCCGCCACGCTCGGCGATGAAGTCGTGCTTCGGACATGGGTCGGCAAGGCCACTCGACTCACGTTCGAACGTTTCACCGAAATTCGGCGCAAAGGCGATCGCCAGCTCTTGTCGACCGCTCGGACGTTGTGGTGTCCGATAAACACGCAAACAGGCCGGCCGGTTCGCGTCTCGGCCGAAGTGCGCGCGCAATTTT
>WNFR01000814.1_pt1 | contig 31830 bp, 25 predicted proteins | sample 5400221 | NCBI WGS metagenome assembly WNFR01 (sample SAMN13153357, study PRJNA577476) | soil metagenome | isolation source: 40 cm soil under Madrone tree | place: USA:California | collected 2016-06-14
CGTTTATGGCCATCCAATCAAGGCAAAGGACATCGTGAGAGGCAAAAAGACCGGCGTACCGGAAACCGGCCGCCACCTCGTCAACGTTCTGCAGAAGAGCGCGCCGCGCAATGAATCCGAGCGGGCGTCGAATCAGTAGGGGGGAGTCCAGCAGCTTGCCGGGATGTGCCCGAGCTCGGCCAGCTGTGAGTTTCTGAAGGCTGATTCACTAAGGCCAGCTGCGAAGGTCGCATTTCTCGAATTAACCCTTGCAGTCTGGCCTTTAGTTTTGGTGTTCCGTTTTTACAAAGAGTGAGCCAGATCAGGCGTGTCGTCGGTCGTTACCGTGTTCCGAATGTCCATTAGCATCGAGCCAGTTCAAAAGCGCACGAATGCTGCCATGCGCCAAAGCGATACTCGAATCGGCAGCACCGTAATAAAGATTGATCGTGTCCCCGTCTGCAGCAATGGTGTAACCGCAGGGGAATACGACATCCTGGACGTCTCCGTGGCGCTCGTAGTCCGCTTCCGGCGCAAACATCCATGAATCTCCGCGGACTAGGCATTTTTCCGGCTGCTGAAGGTCAAATAGCGCCAGACCCAACCTATATATGGAGCTAGACGGCGTCCTTCTCACTCCGTGGTAAATCATCAGCCAGCCCCGTGAAGTTTCAATCGGCGGTGGCGACATCCCGATCTTGTTGGCATCCCACCAGGCACCGCGGCGCGCTTCCAGCATTAGTTTGTGGCTTCCCCAGTGCCGCAGGTCGGGTGAGTACGAGATCCAGACATGCGCTCCAAGCGGGGTCATGGGACGATGAATCAATGCCCAGTATCCGTTAATCCTGCGCGGCAAGAGAGCTGCATCCTTGTCGTCAGGAGGCATGACGACGCCAATCCGTTCAAAGCTCCGAAAATCCTCGGTGAGAGCCAAGGACACTCCGGGACCGCCGCGAGAATATGACGTGTAAGCAATGGCATATTTTTTGAGTTCCGGCATGTATGTGATGCGCGGATCTTCGATGCCCCACAGTTCCTCGGGGTAGTGCTCCGGATTGGGCAGGAGCGTGGGTTTACGATCGATTTGCCATTCGTCAACGCCGTTTAACGAACGGGCTACGCATAGGTGGGAGAGGCCGCGGCGATCCTCGACGCGACACAAAAGGAGCGTCGAACCATCCGGCAGAAGTGTTGCGCCGGCGTTGAAGACGCTGTTGATGGAGTACGGCCAATCCTTTCCAGTCAAAACGGGATTGGCGGCGTGCCGGTGAAACAGTGTTTCATATTTCTCCGGCGCTGCTTTTACGATCAATTTTGGAGAACTCATTCAATCGACCTTTCTAGTCGCACTTCAGCCAAAAAGCTGCTCGCGGATCAGACCTCGTTCCCGGTACCGTCGGATTCTTCGAGCTTGCGCATTTCGAGCAGAGCCATCAGGAATGACAAGGTGGATTCTGCTCCCTGATTTTCATTGGCACGGTCGGGATGCAGGCCATCGCGACAGCCGCCGGTGGTCGGATCGTAAAGTGCGATCTGCAGATCGTTGTCTCCCAAAAACCAATTGAACGCGGACCACGCTTCCTTGCGCCAGCGGCCTTTGCCTGTGGCTCGGTAGGCCTGCAAGCACGCCGCGACCACGGCACAGGCTTCGACAGGCTGTTGGTCGAATCGCGCTTTCTCTGTTTTCTTGGAATAGAAACCTTGCGATCCAATCGGCACGAAATGACCCTTCACTTCGCATCGCTGAATTGTGACCAGCCAATCCAAGGCTGCTAGTCCCGCCGAAACCATTTCATCGTTAGCGGCACGCATTCCCGCTCGAATCAGAGCCTGGGGCAAGCGCGCGTTCGAGTATGCAAGGCTACTTTCAAACCAATTCCAGTCGGAAGAATGATTGGAGCGATACGAGGTCAACAATCGATTCGCCAAGACTTCGGACGCACTCAGAGCCGCTCGATCTCCTGGGAATGAATCGAGATATTCCTGCAGTCCGAGTAAAGCAAACGCGCAAGCGCGCGGACTTTTGAATTCGGTTGCGGCTGGCAAGGCCAGCTCAAACATGCGTCCCGCAGCACCGCGCCATCCAGCATCCTTTGAGCGGCCAAGAACAGTCCCTAATCCCCAAAGCGCGCGTCCGTGACTGTCTTCTGAACCTTCCGGTTCCTGCCACTGACGTTCATAGCTCAAACAATTTCTGAACCGCTTCGTCGCCGGATCGAACGCCAGCCAAAGAAACGCCAGATACCGAGAGCCCAAGTCGGCTGCTCCCTTTACCACGCCGGCTCCAAACTCTTCAAGGAGAATCGCCGCGATCAGCGCGCGAGCGTTGTCGTCGGTCGAATAGCCTTCGGGATAGTTCGGGATCACGAAAACCGCGTGCTCCACGATTCCTGTGGTGTCCGTCATTCGATATAGGTGGTCGAGATTTACGGGAGGAAGCCTATCGAGTGTTTTCTCGGTATTACGGGCCAAGAAAGTGGCTCGCGGATTCCGCAAGCGTTCGTTGTAGACGCCTTCAAAACTCTTCATGTATTTCTGTGCGACGCGGTTCCATACCATGTCTCTCGCGTACAAATACGCGCGTTTTCGCATGGCGTGTCGCGCAGTCCCGTTGTCCAGGAGTTCCACTGTTTTCGAGGCAATCGCTTCCGGGTCATCGAACGGGACCAGCGCGCCGCGCTCGTCTTCCAGTAGTTCGATCGCGTGCAGGTACGGCGTCGAGATGATTGCTTTCCCGGCGCTCAAAGCGTATGCCAGCGTTCCGGAGACGACTTGTGCTTTGTGTTTGTAGGGTGTGATGTAGATGTCCGCCGCGCCAATCAGTTCCATCATCTCTTGCGGGCTTACGAAACGATTACGGAAGATAACGTTGGCTTCGACTCCTAGATCCTTCGCGAGGGTCTTCAAGGATTGTCGATATTTGTCGCCTTCCTGCCGCAAGACATGTGGATGCGTTGCGCCGGAAACCATGTAAACCACGTTGCTGTGCTTGGAAAGAATGCTGGGCAGTGCCTTGATTACATTTTCGATGCCCTTATTAGGGGAGAGCAGGCCAAACGTCAGCAAGACCTCTTTTCCTTCAGTGCCAAATCCGTCCTTGTAGAACGTCGGATCGGTGAACGGCAAATCGGGGATGCCGTGTGGAATCAGATCGATCTTGTCACTCGGAACGTGGAAGGTTTCCTGAAGGATGTCCGCGGACTGCTGGCTCATGACAATCAACCGGTCCGAGAGCGTTGCAATCTCTTCCATCACCGCGCGCTGGTCGGGATCAGGGTCGCGAAGGACTGTGTGCAACGTTGTGACAAACGGCATGTTCAGCCGGCGTAAGAGTTCGAGGATGTGTGCGCCCGCCCGCCCGCCAAAAATTCCATATTCGTGCTGCAGGCACACCAGATCGATATTGCTGAAATTCAGGAAGTCGGCGGCCTGGCGGTAGGAAGCCAGATTGTCCTCGGACAACTCAAACCGCACTCTGGCGGGATAGCTATAGCCCTCTGCGGTATCGTTCATGGGGAGAGCCAGCAATTCGGTCGCGTCGTATTCCGCGTGAATGGCGTCGCACAAATCGGTTGTGAATGTAGCAATTCCACAGTGTCTTGGAAGATAGTTGCCAACGACCGCGATTCGATTGGGAAGAGCGGGGCGCTGCGCTGCGGCTATCGGCGTGGCCGGCGTTGCTTCCAAGCTGAGAGACTCCACTTCAATGAGTGCCAAGATTTCGGATATCGGATTTATTTTCGACAATGACATTCGCTTTCTGTATTCGTGGCTTGCTAGGGAATCACCATTCGACTAAAGAACACCCTGTTTCCTTACCGAATTTGAAGCGAACCGGCTTTCCTGGAGGGGCAGGGAGCGCAGCTGACTGATCGGCTGAAACTTGCCGATTTACTCGTGCAATACGACGGTCAGCAGCGACTTATTGACCTTGATTTTGCCGTTGTATTCGATGAAGCCCAGTTTTCGAAACTTGTTCATGAAAAAATTCACACGGGAACGGGTGGTTCCGACCATGCTCGCCAGGGTCTCCTGCGAAACTCGTGGCAGTATGCGCACGGGCTGATCTTGTTTTCCGTAGCGTGCGAGAAGTAAAAGCGTTCGTGCCAACCGTTTTTCGCTGGAGTTGAAGAGTTGATCGATCAAATCCTCTTCGACACGTATGTTATGCGCAAGCATATAGGCGATGAAATGGTCCGATAACTCGTGCTCGGCATGGAGCACGCGCAACAACTCATTTTTCTGGATGATCAGAAGGGTGGTTGGCGTTACGGCGCTAGTCGTACCCATCCGGACGGTCTGGCCTGCCATGCATCCTTCGCCAAAAAAGTCGCTGGGACCAAACATCGCGACCACGGCTTCTTTTCCGGATCCATTCACTACCGACAATTTCACGCCGCCCTTCTGGATGTACATCACAGTCTCTGCGGCCTCACCTTGCGAGTAGATGGATTCTCCTCTGCGATAGTCCATAACCTTTCTCGCCACTCCCGCGGTATCGAGGAAGGCCTGGGCATTGAAAGAGGTAAGGACTCCGTTAGCTTTGGGTTTCCTGATTTTCATTTTCAACTCGAAACACGCCGACGCCGTACACGGCTCGGACAGTTCCCATACTAACAAGTTAGGTTTGTCAGGACTGTGCAAAACAGAACAGCGCCCTGCGCGGAATATCCCTACAATAATGGGTTATACGGGGGGAAAGTGTGACCGTGGCCGGAACTCAGGGCGGCGCTGGGTCGTATCGCTCACTTGCCATTCCTCCCATCCGCATCCGGAATGCGGTAATGCCCAATTTTACAGGCTCGAACTCCGGAAACGATTCCTGTGTAACGGCAGTTTTTTCAGGTTTTGAGGATTTGCGGGAGACACGACATGAAATTCATCCGCTTTTTGGCGCCTGCCCTGATGGCCTTACTTTTGGTCGCTCCGATTCTCCGAGCACAGGATTTTTCAAAATACAGAGATTTTTCGCTGGGAACGAACCTCGCAACGGTGTTGAAGCGCACCGAGAAGAAGTTGGTGGATGTAAGCACGACGCATGGTGCTCCAGCTCTATTTCAAGAGGTCACGTGGTGGCCGCCGAGCCTTCCCGGAGCGTCGTCCCGGGCAGACAGCGTCGAACAAGTTCTTTTCTACTTCTTTAATGGGGAGTTGTACAAAATCGCTGTCGCTTATGATCATAGTTCTACAGAAGGGCTTACCGCCGAAGACTTGATAAAAACGATTTCGGCGAAGTACGGCCCTCCGGCCAGCGTTGTGCCAGAGCCCGCTTCTAGGCTCAACGTGGGATACGACATGGAACAAAAAACCGTCGCTTCCTGGCAGGATTCACTATATTGCCTCAATCTCGTGCGCACTTCCTCTTCTGACCGGTTCGGACTCCTCATTTATTCCAAGCGAGCGAATGCCGAAGCCGAACTTGGCCTCGTCGAAGCCGCAAAATTAGAGAAGGAACAGGCGCCCGCGAGGGAAGCCGAGCGCCAGAAGAAGCAAATCGACGCATTAGAGTTGACACGACAGCAGAATCAGAAGAGTTTTCGGCCGTAGTATTTTCGCAAGGGAGGATGCATGTACTTGCTTGCCTGGATTGTCATTGGGGGATCGTTGGCTGGAGAGCCGGAAGAGTTTTTCAGGGTAATGGCTATGGTCCGCTGATGCACACCCCCATGGGCATCGGTTGCGGCATAGTAGGAGGATTCGCCATGAGTTCCGTAGGCCTTGGCGGCTACGATGGAACGATCATCACCAGCCCGGTTGCAATGTTCGGCGCAGGGCCCCTGACTGCCATTGCCGCTTACATCAACGGAAGAAGGATTTACGCCCGTCAGCTCTAAGAATTCCTGCACTCGTTCAGGAATCCGGAGATTCGGGCTAGCCGAAAGAAGTTAATTGTTCGAGTTTGGAATAAATTGAACGGAGGTCAAAGATAATGGCTTTGAATATCACTCCTCTACATGACCGCGTCCTTGTGCGCAGGCTGGAAGAGAAAGAAACCGCGAAGGGCGGGATCATTATCCCGGATACGGCGAAAGAAAAACCGCAAGAAGGTGAAGTCATGGCCGTCGGAGCGGGAAAGATGGAAAAGGGACGCCGTATCCCGCTCGACGTGAAGGTGGGCGACCGGATCCTGTTCGGCAAATACACCGGAAGCGACATTAAAATCGACGACCAGGAGTACCTGATCTTCCGCGAGGAAGAAATCTTGGCGAAACTCAGCGGAATGGCCAAAGCGGCATCCGGCAAGAAATAGTATCTGCAGTACGAGAATTTAACGTGAAGTGGAAAGTTCGCTCACCCAGGAGGGTGCAGTCTAATGGCAAAACAAATTGTAACTGGTGAGAATTCGCGGCAGGCGATTTTACGCGGTGTCAACGTTCTGGCCGACGCTGTAAAGATCACGCTCGGCCCGAAGGGACGCAATGCGGTGATCGAGAAAAAGTTCGGCGCGCCCATCATCACAAAAGATGGCGTGACGGTGGCAAAAGAGATCGAACTGCAGGATCCGCTCGAGAACATGGGTGCACAGATGGTCCGGGAGGTTGCGTCCAAAACTTCGGATGTGGCCGGAGACGGCACCACTACTGCTACTGTGCTGGCACAAGCAATTTTTCGCGAGGGCGTGCGAACGGTTGCCGCAGGCGCGAGCCCTATGGCGCTCAAGCGGGGTATCGATAAAGCCGTGGAAGTAGCCGTAGGAGAGATCAAGAGGCTCTCTCGCGAGGTAAAGGGCGACATGATCGCTCAAGTGGGCACAATTAGTGCTAACACCGACAAGCAGGTGGGCAGCCTCATCGCCGAAGCGATGAAGAAGGTCGGCAAGGATGGCGTCATCACCGTCGAGGAATCGAAGACGATGGATACGACGCTCGAAGTAGTCGAAGGCATGCAATTCGACCGCGGGTATCTCTCGCCCTATTTTGTGACCGATCCGGAGCGCATGGAATGCGTGCTTGAGGACGTATACATCCTGATCCACGAGAAGAAGATCAGCTCGATGAAGGATCTGCTCCCGCTGCTCGAGCAGACCGCAAAAATGAGCAAGCCGCTGCTAATCATTGCCGAGGACGTCGAAGGCGAAGCGCTGGCCACGCTCGTGGTGAACAAGCTGCGTGGCACGCTGCAGTGCGCTGCGGTGAAAGCTCCCGGCTTTGGCGATCGCCGCAAAGCCATGCTTGAGGACGTTGCGACCCTCACTGGTGGCAAGGCCATCACCGAGGATCTCGGAATCAAACTCGAGAACCTGAAACTTGAGGACTTGGGACGCGCGAAGAAAGTGACCATCGACAAGGACAACACCACGATCGTCGCGGGCGCCGGCAAGGCCAGCGAGATCGAAGGCCGAATCAAGCAACTCCGTGTTCAGATCGAAGACACCACATCCGATTATGACCGGGAAAAGCTGCAGGAGCGTCTGGCCAAACTGGTCGGCGGGGTGGCGGTGATCAAAGTCGGCGCAGCCACGGAAACCGAGCTGAAGGAGAAGAAGGCTCGTGTCGAAGACGCGATGCACGCCACGCGAGCAGCAGTTGAGGAAGGCATTGTGGCTGGCGGGGGCACTGCACTGCTCCGCTGCCTACCAGCACTCGAGACGCTCAAGCTCCACGACGATGAAGCCACAGGGGTGAACATCGTGAAGCGTGCCCTCGAAGAACCCTTGCGGCAGATTGCCCAAAACGCCGGACATGAGGGCGCGCTGATTGTTGGGCGTGTGCGCGATTCCAAAGATGAGAACTTCGGCTTCAACGCGGAGACCGGTGAGTTCGGCGATCTGGTCAAGGCCGGTGTGATTGATCCAGCCAAGGTCACGCGTCTTGCACTTCAGAACGCCGCTTCTATCGTTTCGTTGATGCTAACAACCGAAGTGCTGATTGCCGAAGCTAAGGGAGAGGAAAAGGTAGCCGCGGCAGGCGGGGGAATGGGAGGTTCGTACTAAACGTAAACGCCTCTCCATTCGATCGCCAGGGCGTTGTTGTCTTTACTCGATTCATCAACGGAATTCGCGCGGACTCCTCCGCGAACAAGTTATCTAATCGTTCGGAGAAATTTCTTTGACGAAATCGTCAACTAAGGTTGTTTTTTGAGTGGCCATGTGAAACCGCCTGGCTCTCGCGATTACATGCCTAATCCTCGCGGCCGCCAAATCGGTATTTAGAACTGTAACGAGCTATTGTGCTCTTCGAGCATTCTTAGGAGGAAGCAATGAACATGACCACAAGCATTCGGCAAGTGGGCGGCGTTACCATTGTGGACATCAGCGGGCGAATTGTACTCGGCGAAGAGAGCGCGGCTCTGCGTGACCTCGTTCGCGACCTGCTAAGCAAAGAGCATAGGCGGATATTGTTCAATCTTGCCAAGGTTAGTTACATTGACAGCGCGGGTTTGGGCTCATTGGTTGGTGCCTTCACAAGTGTGCGGAAGCAGCAGGGCGAACTCAAACTGCTCAATCTCACCAATAAGGTCCAGGACGTGATGCAAATTACAAAGCTGTATACCGTCTTCGACATCATGAATGACGAGACGGAGGGCGTGAAATCTTTCGGCCAATCGACAGCAGCAAGGGCATGACCGTCGAGCTGGCCCACAGGCATATATGGACAGAACGCACGACTACCAAATCATTAGCGATACAGGGTCAGCGATTCAAACAGCGCTTGCGGCACGAGCGATGGAGGGCTGGCGGCCTATTCTGATGAGCACCGCTGCAGTAAATACTGGAGAGCTGCAGGTATTTATCGTTTTAGAGAAATCCATTCCAGCTCCTTACACAAAGTAGTTTTTTTCCCACTTAACCTTTTGACGACTGTCGAAACTTCACCGATCTCGCGTTTGCGATTTGTAGCTTTCTGCCCCACGACCCCAAGCTGAAAAGACATCTACTCCGGGCCAACCAGGGCGATAACGGCATCAGGATGAGGTTCTTCTCTGCGAGGAATGGCTCTCGCGTCCACAGCGAAGATGAATTCTGGAATTGAATTTCATACGGATGAGGATGTGCCGCCTACGATTCGACGGCTATAGATGCCTTGGCCTGGGTTGCAAACGATGCGGGCCAAACATCAGCAACATCTCGAATCGAGGTCAGTTGGCACTGCCCGCGCCTGCGGCATATGCGCTGGCCTGGTTGAGTTTCTCCAGCGATTCGGGATCAAGCGTGAGATCGGCCGCGCCGAGCAACTCACGGAGCTGATCGAGATTTGTCACGCTGGCAATCGGGGCGGTAACGCTCGGTTGCGCCAGCAGCCAGGCCAGGGCTACTTGGGTTGGCGTCGAGCTGTGAGTTTTCGCCACTTGGTCGAGCGCACCCAGGATTCTGAAACCGCGTTCGTTCAGATATTTCTTCACGAAGATCGCTCGCGCGCTCTTGGCCAAATCCGCTTCGGAACGGTACTTGCCCGCAAGAAATCCGCTGGCCAGTGAAAAGTAGGGAATCACGCCGACGCTTTCGCGCACGCAAAGAGGCGCCAGCTCTGCCTCGAACTCCGCTCGCTCGTAAAGATTGTAGTGCGGCTGCAGAATCTCGTACCGCGGCAGACTCTTTTTCGTGCTGATCTGCAGCGCTTCTCCCAGTCTCTTGGCGTTGTAGTTCGATGCGCCAATCGCGCGCACTTTTCCCTGCTGGATCAGCTGTGCGTACGCTTCGAGTGTTTCCTCCAGCGGCGTATCGGCGTCATCAACATGCGACTGATATAAGTCGATGTAGTCGGTCTGCAAACGTTGCAGCGAGTTTTCCACTGCGGCCAGAATGTAGCCTTTCGACAGGCCTTTCTTTCCTGGGCCCATTTCCGATCCAACTTTCGTTGCGATGATCACTCGCTGCCGCTTCTCGCTGCGCTTCAGCCATTTGCCGATGATCGTCTCGGACTCCCCGCCGCGATTGCCCGGCACCCATTTGGAATAAACGTCAGCCGTATCCACAGCGTTGAATCCTGCCGCAACGAACGCATCCAGTAAGTGGAACGATGTTGCTTCGTCTGCCGTCCATCCGAATACGTTTCCGCCAAACACGATGGGGGCAATTTCCAGTCCCGAATTTGCCAGTTTCCGCTTGGTCAGCGCCATAGTCTTCTCCAAAGGTGTTCTGTCGCTAGGCTCGCAGTTTGGATGCTCGTGCCGATCTGTCAGGTACCTTCCGGACGAGAATTTCGCGATGACGGTTCGCGAAGCGCTCCGACTTATTCCTCTTGGCCGTAAAACCGCTTCGTTCAAGGAGTGGATATAAGGCTGCCTTTTCGGTCTTTTGGGGCCTGCGGCCCGCGAAACCTCATGAAAATTGGCGTAGGGCTCGGATCGAGCCTTGGCGTAAAGTGTCCTGCCCGAGTGCGGAGCGCCCCGCAACGCTGGTGGCAGTCGCGAGAAGCCTCTTCCTTTAGGGAGAGGAGTGGTCGCCGCTCCATTTTCGAGTGAAATCCTCCTGGCCTTTCTCCTTTTTCGATGGGAAAATCGGCTAGCTCGATGCAAACAGCATTCACCACTCGCGCTCGACTTGTAGGATGAAAGTCACCGCCTATATTCCATGCTTCAACGGCGCTTCCTTTCTCCCGGGCACAATCTCCGCAATTCTTAATCAGACCCACCCGCCCGACGAATTGCTCATCATAGACGATGGCTCGACTGACAACACTGCTGAAACGGCCTCAAGATATCCCGTCCGCGTCATCCGCCACGAGAAAAATAAAGGTCTCGCGGCCGCACGCAACACCGCAATTGCAAACGCCCGATATCCCTTTCTGGCTGCGTTTGACGTCGACGCCGTTGCCGACCCGGCTTGGCTTGCATCTCTGCTCGATGATTTTCAAGATACCCAGGTCGCCGGCGTTGGGGGCCGTCTCCTAGAACAATATTGTGAAACACCGCCAGACCTCTGGCGCTCACTTCAGCTCGGACAGGATCTCGGCGAGCTTCCCATCGTAATCTCCTGGCCTATGCCCAAGCGTCTGGGCGGCTTCGGCACAATCTTTCGCACAAGCATCCTCCGTGAAGTCGGCGGCTACGACGAGCGCTTTCGCACCAACTACGAGGACGTGGACATGTGTGTTCGTGTCCTGCGCGCCGGCCACAAACTCATCTTCGACCCGCGCGCCATCATGCGCCACATGCGCCGCGACACTCTCTCATCCGTTCTCCGCACTTCCTGGCACTGGAATTTTCATACCCACTACTTCCATGGTGGGTATAATCATATTTTCCTGAAGCTGCTCTACAATTTTCGCTGGGCCCGTGTTCTGATCTGGCAACATGCCGCAGCCCGCCGCTTTTCGCTTTTTCCCGTCGACGCCGCGTTGCCATTCGTTCACTGCTACCACGATCTTCGCTACCGCTTTTCCAGTCAACGCCTTCCTCTCGTTACTCCCCATCCGGACTCTGCCGTGTATCCGCTCTATTTCCCGCGACCCTTCCGTGGCCTCCTTCGCCGATCTCGTGCTGCCCAGCCCGCAAGTCCTTCTTCGCCCAACCCGTTACCACCGCGGTGATTCCTGCGATTGCTGCCCGATCATTACAAACATTGCTGATTATCTAACATCCCGTAAAGCGACCCGCCAGCGCACCGTGGTCCTCGGAAACCACGAATTCCTCAACCCGTAAGCCCTGTATTTGGCACTACTACGAACAGTGGATCGGATATCCGTTCTATTACCATTTTGGGAATGGAGCTCGACTACTTCCTCGCGTGTGGCAACTCAATTCGCATTGGTTCTGATCTGGATGTTGGCGCGGAAGCCCGCGCAGCGATTGCATCCGCGGTTACAGAGATGACGTTTGGCCGATCTCTTGAGCGGGCAGCCGGACGAACGCACCACGATGTATCCAGCGTTGTGCAGAATTCACGGCGTCAGCTTCGATTGGCATCAGGCGAAAATAGTCAGCTTTTCGCTTCGCTTGTTGCAGCGGGCGCTTCCGTCTTCGGAATGTCGACCTTTGTGAATCCTGGTACCGGAACTGCTCCCGAGCGCGCGCGCTTGTACCAGGTCTGTGCGCCAAGCCACTGCCGCCCTCCATAAAACCAGCGCGGCGGAAGCGCCAGCGCCAGCACCATCGAAAGGGTCCGAAACACCTTGCTCTTTGCCGGAGCGTCGCCGTGTTGTACGCGGTAAATCGTGCGTTCCGTCTGGAATGTTTCCCACGGCCAGCCGCCGTCCAATTTCAAGCGCAGTTGCACGGCTTCCGCTTCTACAATTTCCAGCATCGCTTCCACTGCGGCTTGCGGAGCCCCGGTGCCTGGCAGCGAAACGCGTAGCGCGTGTGCGAGTTCCGCGATCACTCGCGCCTTCCGGCGTTCTCCCGCTTCGCTTGCCCCGGCAGCAAGAAAAAGATTTCCGGCATGCACGCGGTAGTGCGTTAGCGCATCCGGCAAAATTACAAACGGTCTCAGTGCGGCGGCCATGGTGAAAAGATATTCGTCAGCTTCAAAAACCAGGCTTTCCGGCACCGGCACAATTTTCCGCGCGAGATCCGCGCGTAACGCTAGCCGGCTGGTGCCAAAGTAGCAGCGGCTCAGCCGGAAAAAAGTCGCCGCCGCAACGTTGTTCACCTGCAGCCGGACTCTCTCGCTCGGCAAGATTGTTTTTCGCGCGCCATCATCAAAGGATTCGATGAACGCGTGGCCGATCATTCCCAGTTCAGGATCTTCGCCAAAAATTTGCGCCATCTTGCTCAGTTTTCCCGGCGTCCACCAGTCGTCGCCGTCCAGAAAAACAATCACCTCGCCGCGGCATTCCGGAATTCCCGCGTTGAATGCCGATGCCTGCCCGCCATTTTTTTTCGTCACCAGCCGCACCTGCGGCGCAAACCGCCGCACGATTTCCGCGGTGCCATCGGTCGAGCCATCATCCACAACAATCACTTCGCGCTTCGACGCAGGGAAATCCTGCTCCAGCACGCTGTTGATCGCGGTTTCAATCAACCGCTCGTGGTTGTACGTATCAATGAGAACGCTGATCTGCACGTGCGAGTGCCCCGCCTCTTGAAAAGGTTCCCGATAGTAGTTTCAATCCAACTTGCGCGCCAGACCGTACCGATACGAGCCTAGCAACTTGCGCCATTTTACAGAAGGGATTGCGGCTAGCGGTAGGGAAAAACGAGCCGCATGCTTCACGCGACCCAAATACTCTACATCGTAGCCGTGCCACTTGGGCGACTGCGGGGCTTGGCATCTCTTAGAACCCGTTCCCAGTCTCGTGACCCTCCTCCGGGCTGCCGCAATTCCGCGGGACATGACTGGAAGAACAAATCAAACAATACGCAGACAGCGCCCTACGTCACCGCCATCGAGCAATCTGTACGCCTTTCTAACATGAGATTTCACGGAAGATTCGATCCGAAGGCATAGATTTAGACACAACTCAATCTCTGCTATTTGGTTTCCTGATTGGGTTGCGAGAAGTGAAGGGACCAGCCTGAGATACAAAATAACTGCAGCATTGATGAATCCAATCGCCCTGGCGATCTTCGCCATGTTTTGTGCACTGCCGGCATCCGCACAGGAAAGGAAATCCGCGACATTTACTGAAAGCCCCAAAGAAGCTTCCAGGTTGCTTAGTGATATCAAGAGGCAAGCTGCGGACTTGTGGCGCGATTCCAGCGATCTTGAAAGCTTAATGCACTCGCCCGGGGTGTCTTGGCAAAGCCATTTTGGACAACTAGCAGACATGCGGTTGTGATAAATAGAATTGGAGAAGCCCTAAAGACCCTTGAACAGATACGTTCCGATACGTCCCCGCAGGAGCAAGAAGCGATTGATCGCATCCTGGCTGTGGCGCGCGAACTTGCCTCCGACACGGGGACGGCCATCGAATACCTGAATGAAAACCGGAATCATCCGCAGCGTCTGGAATACCAGGACGACTTAAAGTCCAGTGTAGATGCAGCGACAAGGCTGGCGACCCTGATCAATGGATTTGCGCAGTCTGGAAAAAAAAGCGCGCTCGTAAGTGGACACGCCCACACGCAGGAGGAGCGAGACAAACGTGAGGATCGCTGCTGATCTGCTTGGACTTACCAGGGGCGCACGCATAGCAAGTGCAGCACGAACAGATTCTCGCCACGCTCGGGCTTACTGCAGTCGATCGGAGGCGCGAAGCTTTTTCATTGCCATGGCAGCCGAGTGCGACCTGCCCCAGTGGCACATCGCATCCAGCAAAGGTCGCAGAGATTTTCCCAGGGGAGTAACGGCGTAAACCACTCGTGGCGGGCGGTCCGGATACACAGTACGTTCAACGATTCCGGTGCTCTGTAAGTCGCGGAGTTGCTGTGCAAGCGTTCGCTGTGTGATTCCGCTAATACCGCGCTTCAGTTCGGAGAACCGCTTATGACTCTGAAAAAGTTGTTCAAGAACGGCGGCTTTCCAGCGTCCACCGACAATGCGTGCGGTGGCTTCGACCGGGCAGAGTTCTGGACGTTTAGCCATAAAATGAACCTAGGGGCGAATTATATACCTGGTACGGTGCAGGGGCCACGTATTTCATATAACCATGCTCTTCCGTCCTTCATCTATCTTGACCACGAAGATATCGACGCCGGATTTGTAAGCGGCAGGGCAGGCTTCGAGCACCAATCGGCGAATTTCGGACTGCAGCGGGCGGGAAGCGACTCGGGGGAACAGATGCATCTGGGAAGAACAAGTTCATGGAAGAGCAAGAGCCACAGCACCCCTCCGTCGCGGCTGATGCTGCTCGTCGGCCTGGCGATTTTAGCCGCTCTAAATGCCGGATGTTCCAGCTCCGCTAAAACGAACGCTCCAGCGCCTGCGGAGGTGAACGTAGCGGAAGTTATCTGCAAGCAAATCGGCGACAGTGACGAGTTCACTGGCCGTCTGGAAGCCGTGCACGCAGTCGAAGTGCGTCCACGCGTTTCTGGCTATTTGCAGAGCGTGCATTTCAAGGAAGGCGAAATTGTTCGCGAAGGCGCGCTCCTGTTTCAGATCGATCCGCGTCCCTTCCAGGCGGAAGTGGACCGCTTAAAGGGCGAACTCTCGCAGGCGAAAGCGCAGCGTTCCCGAGCGCAAAGCGATTTTGAGCGGGCCGAACGGCTTCACAACAATGATGGGATGTCGGCCGAAGAGTATGACCGTCGTGCCGCAGTTCGCAACGAAGCGGAAGCGCGCATCGCTTCTACAGAGGCGGCACTTCGTGGCGCGGAGCTGAATCTGGAATTCACGCGGGTCACGGCTCCGATTACGGGCCGGGTGGGGAGAGCGGAGATCACTGAAGGCAACTTGGTCGAGGGCGGCGCGGGACAGATTAGACCGCTGACCACTCTGGTTTCGCTCGATCCGATCTATGTCTACTTCGATGTTGATGAGCAGACGTACCTCAAGTATGCGCACGTCACGCAAACCCGCGGGACAAGTTCGCACGAGCTGCGCGGCTTGGCTCTTTTAGGCCTGGCGGACGAAGACGGATTCCCCCACGCCGGTCAAGTGAGCTTTGTGGACAATCAGGTCAGCTCGTCTACAGGAACGATTCGGTTGCGGGCTACTTTTGCCAACAAGAATTTGTCTCTAACGCCCGGTCTTTTTGCGAGGATCCGCTTGCAAGGAGGCGGCGTGTACGGTGGCTGCCTGGCGAAGGACGAAGCGGTTGTTACGGACTTGAATCAGAAGTACGTTTTTGTGCTTGGGAAAAATAACACGCTTATCTATCGCCCCGTAAAACTTGGCCCGATGGCGCAGGGCTTGCGTGTGGTGCGTGATGGCTTGCATGAAGGCGACGTGATCGTGGTAAGCGGCCTGCAGCGCGTGCGTCCCGGAGCTGCCGTCACACCCAAGAGGGTTTCCATGAGCGCGAGCCAGCTTAACTCATCGGGTGAGTCACCGACGCAGTCCGCACTTGTGAGTCATGAAGAAAAGTCACGCGCGCCGAAAGCACGGGAATAATCCGGAATCGCCATGAATATCTCTGATTTTTTTATTAAGCGCCCAATTTTTGCCGCTGTGATCTCCATCATCATTTTTGTAATTGGAGCGCTGGCCTATTTTCGCCTTCCCTTGAGTGAATATCCCGAAGTTGTGCCTCCTACCGTAGTGGTGCGCACCAGCTACCCCGGCGCAAATCCGACGGTTATTGCGGACACCGTGGCTTCGCCGCTCGAACAGCAGATCAATGGCGTGGAAGGCATGCTGTACATGTTTTCGCAGGCGACGGCCGATGGCGTGATGACACTGACGATCACTTTCGGACTGGGCACGGACCTGGACAAGGCGCAAGTGCAGGTGCAGAACCGCGTATCGCAGGCGCTGCCGCGCTTACCGCAGGAGGTGCAGCGCCTCGGTGTAACGACGGAAAAAACGTCGCCGGATTTGCTGATGGTTGTGCACATGATATCTCCGGACAACCGCTACGACATGCTGTATCTGGCGAACCTAGCCATTCTTCAGGTGAAGGATGAGTTGGGGCGTCTGCCGGGCGTCGGCAACGTACAGGTCTTCGGCGCGGGCGATTTCAGCATGCGCGTCTGGCTCAACCCAAATAAATTGGCGTCGCACAATTTGACGGCAACGGACGTGGTCCAGGCGATTCGCGAGCAGAACGTGCAGGTTGCGGCAGGTGTGCTTGGCGCGCCGCCGACAAATACGGGAAGCACAGCGTTTCAATTGCTGGTGAACACGCAGGGGCGGCTTACTACCGAGGAAGAATTCGGCAACATCATTGTACGCGCCGCCAAGGATGGGCAGATTACGCGCATCCGCGACCTGGGCCACGTCGAACTGGGCTCCAGCACGTACGCGCTGCGAAGTTTGCTGGACAACAAGTCTGCTGCCGCTCTTCCGATTTCGCAGCGGCCCGGTTCGAACGCACTCGAAACTTCGCGCCAGGTACGCGAGACGATGGAACGCCTTAAGAAGTCGTTCCCTGAAGGAGTGGATTACAGGATCGTCTATGACCCAACCGTTTTCGTTCGCGAATCGATTCAAGCAGTGGGCCACACCTTCATCGAAGCGCTGATTTTGGTGGTGCTGGTGGTGCTGGTCTTCCTCCAGACTTGGAGGGCGTCCGTCATTCCGTTGCTGGCGCTTCCGGTTTCGCTGGTGGGAACCTTCGCAATCATGCTCCTGCTCGGCTTTTCGCTGAATACGCTATCTCTATTCGGGCTTGTGTTGGCAATCGGAATCGTCGTGGATGACGCAATCGTGGTGGTTGAGAACGTGGAGCGGAATATCGCGTTAGGATACGAACCGCATGAAGCTACGCGCCGCGCAATGGCCGAGGTCAGCGGACCGATCGTAGCGATCGCTTTGGTGTTGTGTGCGGTTTTTGTTCCGACCGCATTTATCGTGGGACTCTCGGGCGAATTCTACAAACAGTTTGCCCTGACGATTGCCATCTCGACGGTGATTTCGGCGTTTAACTCGCTCACGCTGAGTCCGGCACTTGCGGCGCTTTTGCTGAAAGCGCACGATGCCAAAAAGGATCGCTTCACGCGTGCCATCGATTTCGCCTTCGGCTGGTTTTTCAAGCTGTTTAACCGGTTTTTTGGCCGTGCATCGAGCGGATATGGAAAAATTGTAACGCACACGCTGCGTTCCGGCGTGATTGCCGTGGTGGTCTACGCCGGCCTGATTGGGCTTACCATTGTCGGCTTCTCGCATGTGCCCACAGGATTTGTTCCCACGCAGGACAAGGGATATCTCGTATCGTTCGCGCAATTGCCGAATGGCGCGACGCTCGATCGCACCGAAGATGTAATTCGCAGAATGTCCGACATTGCGTTGAAACATCCTGGAGTGCAAAACGCGGTGGCATTTCCCGGCCTCTCGATCAACGGCTTCACCAATAGTCCTAATTCCGGAATCGTATTCGCAACTTTGAAACCTTCCGAAGAGCGAAAGTCTCCGGAGCTTTCCGCGAATGCCATTGCAGCCGATTTGAACAAGCAGTATGGCTCCATCCAGGAAGCCTTTATCGCGATATTCCCTCCGCCCCCTGTTCAAGGATTGGGAACGGTAGCCGGGTTCAAACTGTACATAGAAGACCGCGCTGGCTTGGGCTTGGAATCACTCTACAAGGAGACGACTGCGACCCTGCAGACCGGCAACCAGACACCGGGACTGGCCGGAGTGTTTTCCAGTTTCGATATCAACGTGCCGCAAATCGATTCTCATGTGGACCGCGAGAAGGCCAAGACCTACGGGATTCCACTCGGCGACGTTTTTGACACCATGCAGGTTTACCTGGGTTCGCTCTATGTGAACGACTTCAACCGTTTTGGCAGAACCTACCAGGTGAATGTGCAAGCCGAGTCCCCGTACCGACTGGAGCCGGAAGATATCAGTCACCTTAGGACCAGAAACCTTGCCGGAGAAATGATTCCGTTGGGATCGGTGGTGAAGATTACGCCGATTTACGGACCAGACCGCGTTATGCACTACAACGGATTTCCAGCAGCGGAAATCAATGGAGCGGCCGCACCGGGATACAGCACGGGCCAGTCAGAAGCTGCTATGGCCAAGGTTCTGGACAATCAATTGCCAAACGGAATGAAATACGAATGGACTGAGCTCACCTACCAGAAGATTCTGGCCGGCAACACCATGGTTTATATTTTTCCGCTCTCCGTTTTTCTTGTGTACCTGGTGCTTGCCGCTCAGTACGAAAGTTGGTCTTTGCCCCTGGTGATCATCCTGATTGTTCCCATGACTTTGTTTTCTGCCATCGCCGGGGTCTGGCTGTCACATGGCGACAATAACGTCTTCACGCAGATCAGTTTGATCGTTCTGGTTGGGCTGGCCTGCAAGAACGCCATCCTTATTGTGGAGTTCGCCAGGGAAAAACAGATTCAAGAAGGGATGAACAGAGTCGATGCAGTGCTCGAGGCTTGCCGGTTACGTTTGCGGCCGATCTTGATGACCTCTCTGGCCTTCACGATGGGCGTGGTTCCGCTGGTGCTGTCTACCGGAGCGGGGTCAGAGATGCGGCGTGCTATTGGAGTTGCCGTGTTTTTCGGAATGCTTGGCGTCACGGCATTTGGCTTGGTGCTGACTCCGGTTTTCTACGTAATCGTTCAGCGAATCGTGGAAGGGCGCGAAATCAAGAAATCACAGTTGAGCGCGGAACTCTCGCCCAGCGCTTCGGCGGGGGACTGAAAACGTGTCCATGCGCCTGTTCAAGTACTCCGTATTTTTCGTCGCCGCCGCGCTGGGTGTAGGCGGATGCGCGGTCGGCCCGCATTATAAGGCGCCACAGCCGGCAGCGGTGACCTACCATGGGGCCGATCCGCAACTCGTCAGCGAAGCGCCGTTCGATCCGCGCTGGTGGAAACAATTCGAGGATCCTGTTCTCGATTCCCTGATGCAAAAGTCGCTTGCGGCCAACACTAGTATTCGCGTGGCGCGCGCGAGGCTCGCCGAATCGCGCGCCGTCTTTGATGAGCGCAAGCTTGATCGCTATCCGACGGTTCCTGTCGACGCGACTTACAGTTACGCGAAGGAGCCAATTCCAGGATTTTTTAACAAGCCGACTACCATCAACACATTTCAATCAGGCTTTGACGCTTACTGGGAACTCGATTTATTCGGACAAGTTCGCCACGGCGTGGCTGCCGCCAGAAGCGACAACCAGGCGTTCGAAGCGGACCTGCACGATGTAGAGGTCAGCGTGGTGGCCGAATTGGCGCGCAACTATTTTGAGCTGCGCGGAGCGCAGTGGCGCCTTGAAGTGGCAGAACGCAGTTTAAAGAACCAGCGAGATACTCTGCGACTGACGCAACTCCGTCGCGACGCAGGGGTAGGAGAAGAGCAGGATGTGGCGAGCGCGGCGGCACGCGTGGCGGCTACGGACGCGACGATACCCCTGCTGGAACTGGAAACGAAACGGGCAGAATACCGGCTTGCTGTTCTTGCGGGGACACGGCCAGGCGAGCTTTCTGCGGATCTTTCCCCGCGGAACTACGCCCCCCTCGACAAGGCCCTACCGATTGGCAACGCCTCTGAATTACTGAGGCGCCGGCCAGATGTGCGCGCGGCGGAACGCCGCCTTTCAGCAGCCACCGAGCGTCAGGGAGTCGCGGTTGCGCAACTATTCCCCCAGGTCAGCGTCTCCGCCTTCCTAGGATTCCTAGCGGGACGCGGGAGTCTGTTCTTCACAACGCAATCGTTTGCCTCAACAGCATCGCCCAGCGTGACCTGGTCGGCATTCGATCTGGGTCGTGCGCGAGCGCGCGTACGCGCTTCGAATGCCGCCGCGGACGAAGCCCTTGCGTCCTATGATGAGACTGTATTGCGGGCTCTCGAAGAAACGGAAAATTCCTTCTCCAATTATCATGCGCAACAAGAACGACTGGTCAAACTGAACACGCAGGCGCAAGAGAGCAAACGGGCGGCCGACATCGCCAGGCTGCGCTATCGCGAGGGAGTCATCGATTTCTTGTTACTGCTGGATGCCGAGCGCACTCAGCTGCAAGCCGAGGACGCGGTTGCCGAAAGCGAGCGAGACGTTTATGTCGCGGTGATCGCTCTTTACAAGGCCCTGGGAGGAGTGCCGAGTTAACCTCGATGCGAGACGGTTCTGTCGGTGAAACCGAGACGCTGGAGCGAGGCACTCACTTAAAGAAACTCGATTGTTCGCAGGCGCTTGTTGGCTGTGGAATGCCTGCTCCCCCTGCTGTAACAGATTCGCCAGCATATCCATATCTTTATCGTCTTCATCGGGGACGACTACGATCGTCCCGGGCCGAGAGTGCAGGCCGACCCTCCTAGGCTCGACGCCGGTTGAGGCTGGCAAATGCAACGGCGCAATTGTTAGGATGAATCGACTCCAATAAATGGATAGTTGGATAATTCTGAGCTGACGGAAATTTCCGCTTTTCTGAGGTTAGGGTTGACCCGCTTCGTTCGCCATCGCAATGTTAATTGCTTTCGTCAGTTGGACCGGCGGAAGCTGAGAAGAGCCACGATCGCAGCCGTGAGGAGCGTGGTTCGAGAGTTTGCTCAGCTCGTCTTCATTTGCATGCTGGTAAATGGCTGTCACTCCCGATCGGGCGCTTCGAGCCCATTCATCGAATTCACCAGAATCCCACCGGCGGCAGAGGGCGGTCCTGACAAGCTCGATATCATCGAAGGACGCGTGATCGGAGGTGTCCCAGGGCAGCAGATCGTTTTATATGCCAAAAGCGGGACATGGTGGGTGCAGCCGCTCGTCAGCGAGACATTCACAAAGATTCAACCCAATTCGAAGTGGATAAACTCAATTCATTTGGGAACAGAGTACGCTGCCGTGCTTGTCGAACCCGGTTATCATCCGCCCACAACGATGAGTGTGCTGCCAACGCCGGGTGGCGGCGTGGTCGCAGTGGCAATTGCGAAAGGTGCCGGGCCCGGCTCGCCCGTTTCCAAGACGCTCTCCTTCAGCGGATACGAATGGAGAATCCGGGACACGCCAAGCGACCGCGGTGGAATGAATCTCTACGATGCGAGCAACGCGTGGACGGACTCGGACGGAGCACTGCACCTCCGCATAGCGAAGCAGGCGGGCCATTGGACCTGCGCGGAAGTAACCCTGACGCGAAGCTTTGGATATGGGACATACTCAATTGTTGTGCAGGACACTTCTCATCTGGAGTCTCCCGTAGTCTTCAGTATGTTTACCTGGGATTACGCGGGATCAGACCAGAATCACCGCGAAATGGACATTGAGGTCTCCCGCTGGGGCGATCCAACCAGCAAAAACGCGCAATATGTGGTTCAGCCTTTTTTTATTCCTGAAAATGCCTCTCGATTCATGGCACCTTCCGGAGTACTTACGCATTATTTTCGTTGGGAACCGGGGCTGGCAACGTTCCACACGGTCCGTGGCGCCGGAAGTGGTAGCAAGCCGCGCGTCGCCGAACATGTCTTCACGTCGGGAGTTCCTTCTCCCGGCATCGAGACTCTGCGCATGAATCTGTATGTATTCGGTGGAGCTAAGGATTCTCTGAAAAATGGGGCCGAGGTTGTAATTGAGAAATTCGAATATCTCCCGTAGTGGTAGGCCAATACTTCGCTGCTGTTTGCAATGGCTGCTGCCCGCCCTGGCCTTAGTGTGTTTCGCGAATTCGGCAAAAGCTTTAAGTTCCCATAAATCGATTTCGCAATATATACGCGACGAGTGGGGCGCCGAACAAGGATTTCCAGGCGGGCCGGTTTACGCCATCGCACAAACCCCCGACGGGTACCTGTGGATCGGCGCAGAAAAGGGCCTGGTACGATTCGACGGATTTCGTTTCCACCTATTTGAACGCTCCGGCTCAACAACATTTCCGGCCGGCCCTGTATTGGCTCTGGCGGTTGATGGCGACGGGCTTTTGTGGGTGCGGTTCCGGGGGCCGAGATTGCTGCGCTACCATGACGGAAAATTTCAGGAGGTGTTATCGGACCTTAAGGCGGCGGAGACCGAAGTCACGGCGATGTGCGCGGGGAAAAACGGCGATATTCTGTTTTCAGGACTCCTGAACGGCACGGTGCGCTACAGCAAAGGGAGATTTGTAACGCTCGCGTCGGTAACAGAGCTACCTAAACTTGTGATTTCCTTGGCGGAAACTTCCGACGGCCAAATTTGGTTGGGTACGAAGGACGCAGGCCTTTATTACCTCCGCGACGGACGAGTTTCCGCTATAACCACGGGCTTGCCGGACAGGAAGATTAACTCCCTGCTAGCTACGGATAGTCGCGAGGTGTGGCTCGGAACTGACAACGGTGTCGTGCGCTGGAATGGGACGGAGTTTTCCGCGGCTGCGAAGTCAAACGCTCTTGACCACGTCCAAGGCCTGGTAATGATCAGAGACCGCGACTCCAACGTGTGGGTCGGCTCGCCTAGCGGACTTACTCGCATTGACGCCCGAGGCGTTTCTTCGCTAGCGGAGCGCAACAATCGGTCAGGGGGGCTATCATCCGGGCTGTCAAGTGGGCCAGTGACTGCTTTGTTCGAAGATCGCGAGGGAAATCTATGGGTGGGAACAAGACGGGGTATTGCCCGTCTGCGCGACAGCGTATTTACGACGTATTCCGCGTCTGGAGGGCAGCCCGCCGAAATCAACGGGCCGGTCTATGTCGACCAGCAAGGCCGCACATGGTTCGCTCCTTCGCAGGGCGGATTGTACTGGATTAAAGAAAACCAGGTCGGACGCGTGGTAAATGCCGGCTTGGACAAAGATGTCATCTATTCCATCTCCGGGAACGAAAGGGAATTGTGGATTGGGCGGCGGGGAGGGCTTACGCAGCTTCGCTATCGAGACAACTCGTTCGCGACGCGGACTTATACACGGGCTGACGGACTCGCTCAAAATGCTGTTTTTGCGGTTCATCAGGCTCGAGACGGAACGGTATGGGCTGGAACCCTAAGCGGAGGGCTCAGCAGTTTCAAGAACGGCACCTTCAAAACCTACACCACCGCGAATGGTGTCGGGTCCAACTCGATCACTGCAATCCTGGAGACTTCCGATGGATCGATGTGGTTTGGAACGCCCAACGGCCTGAACGCGTTGTCGAATGGGCAATGGCGGATTTACACAAGCCGAGACGGATTACCTCCGGGAACAGTGAACTGCCTTTCGCAGGATTCGAGTGGGACGATTTGGGTCGGCACGGCTAACGGTTTAGGGTTCATCCGTTCGGGAACCATTCAAGCCCCGCGCGAAGTGCCGGAGCCGTTGCATGAACAAATCTTTGGAATTGAGGAAGACAAGACAGGCTCGTTGTGGATCGCAACTGCGAATCATGTTCTGCGGGCTGATCGTGACGCGATGTTGCGCGATGCGCTTAGTGAGGCGGACGTGCGTGAGTTTGGTTTGGCTGACGGCCTCGGTAGTACGCAAGGTGTAAAACGGCATCAATCCGTTGTGGCGGATTCCATCGGACGGATTTGGTTTTCCATGGATCGCGGACTCTCCTTCGTTGATCCAACGCCAATGGCGTTGAGCTCAGCTCCGGCGTTACTTCACGTTGAGGCAATCTCCGCCGACGGTCGCCCCATCAACATGGGAGAGAGCGTTCGCATTGCAGCTCCTCACCAGCGGATTACGCTCGGGTACTCAGGCCTGAGTTTGTCCGTTCCGGCGCGGGTAAGATTTAAGTTCAGGCTGGACGGATTCGATCAAGGATGGAGTGAGCCTACCGAAACGCGCGAAGCCGTGTACACCAACCTTGATTCGGGTTCTTATCGTTTTCGGGTGATAGCCAGCAACAGCGATGGAGTGTGGAACAGCACGGAATCTTCGCTGCAATTCAAAATAGAGCCGGTGTTTTGGCAAACGTGGTGGTTTCGCCTATCCACTCTGCTGGCTCTCGCCGGCGTGGCACTGGCATTGGTCCGCTTACGTTTCCTGAAATTGACCAAGCAACTGAATGTGCGCTTCGAAGAACGGCTTGCGGAACGCACGCGGATCGCCCAGGAACTGCACGACACCTTGTTACAAGGATTTCTAAGCGCCTCCATGCAGCTGCACGTAGCGGATGATCATTTAGCGCCGGATTCGCAAGCGAAGCCGCTCGTGGCGCGGGTTCTCGAACTGATGAGTCAGGTCATCGAAGAGGGCAGAAACGCTGTTCGGGGACTGCGTTCGTCAAAGCTGAGTTCTCCAGATCTGGAACAAGCATTTTCAAAGATTCGGCAAGAATTTCCCGTGCAATCGCAGACCGGATTTCGCGTTATCGTTGAGGGTACGCCCCGACCGTTGCGGTCGGCGATCCGCGATGAAGTCTATCTTATCGGCCATGAAGCGCTGTCAAACGCGTTCCGTCACGCTCACGCGAGCCACATCGAGGTCGAACTGGAGTTTGCGGCAAGCTACCTGCGCGTACTGATACGCGACGACGGAGGTGGGATAGACACTCAGGTTCTGAACTCCGGACGTGAGGGACATTGGGGTTTGTCTGGGATGAAGGAAAGAGCGCAAAGGATTGGCGGAAAATTGCGAGTCCTAAGTCGCGCAGTCGCGGGAACAGAGGTCGAGTTATTTGTGCCCGGCCATATTGCCTTTGAGTATCGCCAGGATGGGCATCCCGCTGGATGGTCGTCCAGACTGTATCGAGGAAAGTGGAGAAGCGGAAAATCGCAGTCCGGAAGCGAGTAGACCCGATGACGACAGAGTCCCAGATTCGTGTTCTCAGTGTGGATGATCACCCTCTGCTGCGCGAAGGCCTTGCCGCGATCATCAACAATCAGCGGGACATGTTGCTGGTAGCGCAGGCCTCCAATGCCCAGGAAGCCATCCAGCAATATCGCAAGCATCGGCCAGACGTAACTCTTATGGACTTAAGACTTCCGGATAAGAGTGGTATCGACGCGATGATCGCGGTGCGCGCAGAATTTCCCGAGGCCCGCGTCATTATGCTGACGACGTTCGAAGGCGACGTGGAAATACAGCGGGCCCTGGAAGCGGGAGCACGCGGGTATATGCTCAAGAGCATGCCACCCAAGGAGCTAGTTGAGGTGATTCGCCAGGTACACGCCGGGAAGAAGCGAATTCCCGCGCAGTTGGCGGCCCAACTTGCAGAGCACATGAGCGACGAAGACCTGACCGCGCGCGAGATAGAAGTCCTTAGTCAGATTGCCGGGGGAAACCGCAATCGAGACATCGCGCAAAAACTGTCTATCACAGAGGAAACGGTGAAAGTGCACATCAAGCACATCATGGAAAAGCTCGGGGCAAATGATCGCACACAAGCAGTCGCGATTGGCGTGCGTCGCGGAATCATCGAGCTTTGAGAAAATAGTTTCCGCACCGAAAACGGATACCTCAAAAGTGGTATAGAAAGATGCCGCAAAGTGGGATTCCAACGCGGCTGAACATCTGCGTATCTTTAAGTCGTCACAGCTTTCCGATGGCGCGCCAGGGAGATTCGCGCTGCAGAGACTATATTCTACTTTTCCGGGTGGCAGGCCTGGCATTGGCCTGTTGCTGTTGCGCGTAGCAGTTGGTCTGGCTGCGGCGGCCGGAGGAGTTTTCTATTTTTTAGGACCGTCCAGTTCATCTTCGGGAAAATGGTTACTCGGTCTGGTTTTAATCATCAGCGGAGCGGCACTGGCTGCTGGATTTCTCACGCCGCTGGTGGGGCTGCTGATCGGGATCTGTTTCCTGGGGATTGCGCTTTCGTGGCTTCCCGCGCCCGCTTGGGTTTTGCATGACGTTAAGTTGATGGCGTTCGGAATGATCGTTTCGGCTGTCGCGCTCGCGTTGCTCGGGCCGGGAGCTTTTTCTCTCGATGGCCGCTTGTTTGGACGGCGCGAAATTGTGATTCCGCCTTCATCGCGTACCCCAGAATCGTGAATTGCCCCGGTGCGGCCTTATTTCGCGGATTCCGTCCACGGCAGCCCCTGTCAATTAGACTAGTCCACCACCAACCGAAAGTGGTATTCCAGGCCACCCCCTAGAGTGGTACCCAAGAACCCTCCTATCTCGTGATGTTATTCATTGCTTTGACCCTTCATAGTGCAACGGCAGAAAATTTGCGGCAGGTGAGGGCTACATGGTTTTTGAAAATCTGGCCATTTCGAACGGGAAAAGGAAGAGTTGCAGCATGGTGTCTGATTCGCACGAGTATCGGGACAAGAGTCTGGTGGAAGCAGCCAAGGCCGGGCACTCGCCGGCCTTCGCTACACTTTGCGAGCGATACGCGCAGCAGTTGCTTCGCGCTACGTTTCGTATAACCAGGAATCGCGAAGACTCGGAGGACGCAGTGCAAGACGCGCTGCTGAGAGCATTTGTTCACCTCAGGGATTTTAACGGGGAGTCAAGCTTCGCAACCTGGCTCACCAGAATCGCAATCAATTCGGCACTCATGATTCTCCGGAAAAAAAGAAGCTCGCTTGAAATGGCCATGACAAGTGGGGATAATTCCGGCGCGGATGGCTTGATCCATCAAATAGCGGATCACGCACCGAACCCGGAGAGGCGCTACGCCCAACGCGAAAAGGAAAGAATTCTGAAAGAAGCGATCCACAGCCTTCGACCGACTCTCCGCCAGGTAGTTGTGATGAAGCAACTGCAGGAACGCTCGATGCGGGAAACCGCAGAAACGATGTGCATTTCAGTGGCTGCGGCGAAGGCGCGGCTGTTCCATGCCAAACTGGCGCTTCGCAAGTCCTCAATCCTGAAACTCATGCATCAGCCGCGTCGCAGCGGCAAGTTCCGTGGCTTGTCGGCCGCTTGATAAAATTTGAAGAGGACCAGCAGTGGTTGGCAAGGTGGCAGGCGAAGGGTGTGGTGTTCACCAGAAATACGTAGGAGGAGGAAGAAAAATGGCAACCATTACAACCAAAGACGGCACGCAAATTTATTACAAGGATTGGGGCACGGGTCAACCGATCGTTTTCTCGCACGGTTGGCCGCTGACTGCGGACGACTGGGACGGGCAGATGCTGTTCTTCGGGCAGCGTGGCTATCGCGTCATCGCGCATGACCGGCGGGGTCACGGACGCTCCGACCAGACTTGGGACGGCAACGATATGGATACTTACGCCGACGATTTGGCGGCGCTAACTGAAAGACTGGACCTAAAGGACGCAATCCATGTGGGTCACTCAACCGGGGGCGGAGAAGTCGCGCGCTACATCGGAAGACATGGCAGCAAGCGTGTCGCAAAGGCGGTGCTAATCAGCGCGGTGCCACCGCTCATGCTGAAAACTGAAAAGAATCCTTCCGGCCAGCCCATAGCGGTCTTCGATGGCCTCCGGGCGGCGTACACGGCCAACCGGGCGCAATTTTACAAGGACATCACGCTGCCGTTTTACGGATACAACCGACCAGGCGCAAAGATTTCCGAGGGCATCCGCGAGCACTGGTGGTTGCAAGGAATGACGGGGGGCGTTAAAGCACACTACGACTGCATCAAGGCGTTCTCCGAGACTGACTTCACCGAAGACCTGAAGAAGATCGACATTCCCGTCCTTGTAATGCATGGTGACGACGATCAGATTGTGCCAATTGTTGCCGCGGGGCCGCTGTCGGCGAAGATACTGAAGAAAGCAACGCTGAAGGTCTATCCGGGCTTTCCGCACGGCATGCCCACGACCAATGCGGATCAGATCAACGCCGACTTGCTGGCGTTCTTACAACAAAGCCATCAAGCATCAGCGTAAAGAGAGTACTCATGCCGGGCGACAAGAAGGAGCAGCGGCGAGCCGGATGGCCAACGCCAATGGAGGCGGCTATTCGAGTGACAAAACTGCGCTCCTTTTTGTTGATCCGAACAATGATTTTCATTCCGGCGGCGCAAGCGAAATGGGGTGGCGGCTGATCGACAATTTGCGGACCAAACTGTGGACCGAAGAAATCAGTAAAATAAATCGCTACTGAGGAGGAATCGCATGAGCACAGGTCTGGCGGTATTTACTCTTTTTCACGTGGCATTGAGTTTAGTCGGAATCGCCGCTGGCTTTATCGTGGTGTTCGCACTGATTTCCGCGAAACAGTCGAAGAGCTGGACCATCACATTTCTCGGGACTACCGCGGCGACCAGCCTGACGGGATTCCTGTTTCCGTTCCACAAATTTTTGCCTTCCCACGGCGTCGGTATCGTTTCCCTTCTCGTTTTGGCGGTGACCATTCCAGCCTTTTACGTCTTCCACTTGGCGGGCCCCTGGCGGCGGGTTTATGTTATCGGCGCGGTCATCGCGCTTTATCTGAACGTTTTCGTGTTGATCGCACAGTTTTTCATGAAGATTCCCGCGCTCAAGGCACTTGCGCCTACGCAATCAGAACCGGCATTTCTCGGGGCACAAGTTGTCGTCATGTTGATCTTCATCGTGCTAGGGGTGCTCGCGACCAAGCGATTCCCCAGACAACCAGTTCACGCTCCGCAACCTTGAAGGCTGGATGGAGGACGCTTCTTGAGCCGGCCAGCAACTACGCAATTCCGGCGAGCGGTAACGTGAACCGCAATTTTACGAACAGTCTCGCTGTCGGAGGGACACATGAACACGCTTTCGAAATACAAATTTTGGATAGGCGGAGCGCTTTGCCTGGTCGTTATTGGCCTGGTTATTGGGGCGACCCGTCCCAAGCGCGCATCGGGAACACAGCCGGGCGCTTCGCCCGACGTTGAGGTGGTGCAAGTTGAGCAGAAGGATGTTCCGATTTATGGGGAGTGGATCGGCACGCTCGACGGGTTCACAAACGCCGACGTCAAGGCACAGGTGACAGGGTACCTGATGCGGCAGGGCTATCAGGAAGGCGCATTCGTCAGGAAAGGGCAGTTGCTCTTCGAGATCGATCCGCGTCCCTTTCAGGCGGCGCTTGACCAAGCGCAAGGACAGTTGGCACAAGCGACGGCCGCACTCGCCAACGCCGAAGCGGTTCAAGGCAGAACCGAGCTTGACGTCAACCGATATACGCCGCTGGCGAAAGAGCAAGCTGCCAGCCAGCAGGATCTAGACAACGCCGTTCAGAACAATTTGGCGGCCAAGGCTACAGTGGCTACAGCCAAGGCGCAAATCAAATCGGCTGAAGCAGCGGTCGAAACGGCCAGAATTAATTTGGATTTCACGCGGCTGATTGCACCCATCGAGGGCATCGCCGGGCAGGCGCAACTTCAAGTAGGCGCCCTGGTGAATCTTAGCAGCCCGCCCGTGACATCAGTTTCGACGGTTGACCCTATCAAGGTTTATTTCACTGTTGGTGAGCCGCAGTACCTCGAATGGAGGAGACGGTTCCCGACGGAAACTACACGTCAAGCGGCTGACAAGAATCTGCGGCTGGAACTTATTTTGGCCGACGGCTCGACATATCCCCATGAAGGCTCGTTCTACTTTGCGGACCGCCAGGTAAATGAGAGTACCGGGGCGATTCGAATCGCTGGGTTATTTGCCAATCCGGCAAATATTCTGCGTCCCGGCGGCTACGGCAAAGTTCGCGCAGTGATTCGAACCCAGCAGGGCGCGTTACTGGTGCCTCAGCGTGCAGTCTCGGAGCTGCAAGGCGGCTATCAAGTCGCGGTTGTGGACGCCCAGAACAAAGTGAACATCCGAACGGTGCAAGTCGGGGATCGTGTCGGCAACCAGTGGGTTATTGCGGAAGGACTGAAGCCCGGCGAACGCGTGGTTGCCGAGGGCATACAGAAAGTGCGTCCGGGCATGCCGGTGAACCCCAAGCCGTTTGCCGGGGAAAGCAAGGGAAGGTAGGCCATGTCAAGATTTTTCATCAACCGTCCGATCGTTGCCATGGTGATCTCTATTGTCATGGTGATCGTTGGAGCCATCACCATATTGGCTTTGCCCGTCGCGCAGTTTCCCAGCATTGCGCCGCCAGAGATTCAGATACTGGCCACCTACATCGGCGCCGACGCGCAAACTCTGGAGCAAGCGGTTGCCACTCCCATCGAGCAGCAGATGAGCGGAGTGGACAACATGAACTACATGTATTCGCTCAATGCCACCGGCAATTCGACTACCAGTTTGATTGTGGACTTCGACCCAAAAACCGATCCGAATACTGATTACATTCTCGCACAAAGCCGTGAAACGCTGGCTGCTTCTCAGCTTCCCGTGGACGTCACCAATTACGGAGTCACAGTTCGAAAGTCGGTAACCGCTCCTCTCACGTTAATCGCGATTTACTCGCCGCATGGAACCTACGATGCCAACTTCTTGGCGAACTATGCGTACATCAATCTCACCGATCCTATCCTGCGTTCGCCAGGTATCGGAAACGTTCAGGTGTTCGGCTCCGGCCAGTACGCGATGCGAATGTGGGTAAAACCCGACACCTTGGCAAAGCTTGGCATCACCGTCCCGGAAATCATCAGTGCCGTTCAAGCGCAAAACACCGTGAACCCGGCCGGAAAGGCCGGCGGCGAGCCTGCCCCCAAGGGCCAGGAGTTTACTTACTCGGTTCTCGCACAAGGTCGCTTGGTGTCCCCCGAGGAATTTGGACAGATCGTCGTCCGTGAGACCCCCGACGGCGGCGTTGTGCGCGTTCGAGACGTCGCTCGAATTGATCTAGGCTCCCAAGACTACAGCGTCGCGGGACGTTATAACGGAAGACCCAGCGCCGTTATTGCCACCTACCAACTGCCGGGCTCGAACGCGGTCGATGCTGCCGCCGGTGTCAACAAGCTCATGGCCCAGATGAAGCAGCGCTTCCCGGAAGACCTGGAATACGTTGTCGCGCTCGATACTACTCGCGCGGTTACCGAAGGCATGAAGGAAATCGTCGTAACGCTTGTGATCGCGCTCGCGCTCGTAATCCTGGTGGTCTACCTCTTCTTGCAGGGCTGGCGAGCAACGCTGATTCCGCTCCTTGCCGTGCCCGTCTCGCTGGTGGGCACGTTCATACTCTTCCCGGTGTTCGGTTTTTCCATCAATACGCTATCTCTCTTTGGTTTGGTGTTGGCGATCGGCCTGGTGGTCGACGACGCCATCGTCGTGGTGGAGGGCGTGGAACGCCATATCGAGGAAGGCCTGACACCCAAGGCTGCGGCCTTGAAAGCGATGGAAGAACTTTCTGGCCCCGTTGTTGGCATCGCTCTGGTCCTTTCCGCCGTCTTTGTCCCGACCGCCTTCATTCCCGGAATCACCGGCAAGCTTTACCAGCAATTCGCCGTCACCATCGCCATTTCCGTTCTGCTTTCTGCGTTCAATGCGCTTACGCTCAGTCCCGCGCTTGCCGCCCTGTTGCTTAAGCCGCGAACACCCAGCCGCGGATGGCTGCAAAGATTCTTTGATTGGTTTAACCGCTTGTTCGAGCGTGCGACTGACGGCTACGTCCGTTGGAGCGCGGTGTTGGTTAAAAAGACGATCGTCGTGGTGGTGATGCTTGCAGTCTTTTGCGTGGCGGGTTTCTTTTTCGCCAGCCGAATTCCTTCGAGTTTCCTTCCAGACGAAGATCAGGGCTATGCCTACGTCAATGTGCAGCTGCCCAACGGCGCTTCCATGGAACGTACAACCG
>WNFR01005825.1_pt1 | contig 31771 bp, 45 predicted proteins | sample 5400221 | NCBI WGS metagenome assembly WNFR01 (sample SAMN13153357, study PRJNA577476) | soil metagenome | isolation source: 40 cm soil under Madrone tree | place: USA:California | collected 2016-06-14
CCCCCCGAGACCGTGCGGTCCGTGATCATCAGTTGCAACAACACGCCGTGGGCTGTTCACTGCCGACATCGTCGGCGTCTCCCCATATTGAGGGGCAATAAAGCCACTGCCACCCGCGCCGTATACAAAGCCCCCGCTGATCCCTTCCATAGGGTTAGAGTAACCTGTATCGTGACGTTTGCCCCATAGTTTGACTAGAAAAAATATCAACTTTAAAACAAACTTACCAGGAACGAGCACGTTGTCCCAAAATCCGCCGCTTAGGATACTATCCATTGATAACAATCCCAGGCTGTCATCAGGATGCGTCGCGGCCATCGTAGGAGGGAAAGTCGACATATCAGCCACGGGTCCCATTTCACTGGCGAATTGGAATTCGGACAGCAGTTGGTTGTTGTAAGATTCCACTGTGCCAACCTGTGGGTTACCATTCACATGTGGTACAGGGTCATTTTCACCCGAGTCGCTGGCCGTTTCGCTGGGCGACTCAGTCTTTGCAGCCAACAGTGCACGCAAGAATGTGCTGTACAGCGATGGTGTATGGGTGAGACCCGCGGAAATCTGGTCGAAAGTCTCAGCGACGTCTTTGACCAACTGAAGTGTCTCATGCTCGTGATCTCGTGACGCGGGGAATTCGGAGCGGAGCATCTAATTTGTGTTGTTGAGAAACAAGAACAGTGCCGACGATAGGCCGGGGCTCACCTTCAGTAAACTCAACACCGCATAAGAGGTAAATACAAAGTGCGAATCCGGAGCATACTTCATAAAATCCAGTGGACCAAGTTCTTCCTTGACAAGAACCGCACACGTTTTAGCGGAGGTGTGAACACGAGCAAAGAAATGAGGAATGTCAACAGGAGACCGATCCATTGCATTTTGAAGGCCAAAGGAGTTAATGACGAGCATAGCGTAGTTGGCAAAAAATTCTGCCATGAGGCCATTGTATTTGGCAATTCTGTCACTAGCCTCTTTATTCGATATGAGCGACGGTCACATTATCACGAAATAGCTATGGCTTACTGTCCGCGTCCGCAACCTGTGAGTACCACGTCTGAATCTGTCGCTCAAAAGTCTTAATGACGAGCAAGTAATCCACGTCAACAAGGAGGCCAGATGGTGTGTTGGTTTCCGAATACAACAGATCCAACGTCCGCGAGATGATACGTTGCAGTTCCTACGACAGTGTGAGAGCAGCAGCCAATTGGGAATAACGGACGTACCACGTAAGCTACAAGCGAAAAGTCTCCCCGACGAGCAAGTGGGGACTGCACCCACTGCAGAGCATTACGGATGATGCAACTGAAGGGAATTCTAGAGTCTGCACAAAATACTGGGTCGCATTCACTCACTCTTCCTTGATTGAGCTTGGCTTTCCCATCTGGGCACTGATGCTGCGATCGAGGCTGTAACATACGAGCCATGTGCGTTCCCGATTGTGCACTTCGAGGTCCCGTGCCCTCCCTTCCAGCGTATCCGGGCTTATTGTGGAGGATTTACGATGTCTCACCGGATCCCCATACCAAGAAGCATCCAAGTTCTGTCTTGCTCATATCGTTCAACAGGGCCCGTGCCCCAAAGCGAAAGTAAGAGATAGGCTTGAACAATCTCCAAAGATTTATACCCTTGCGCAGGGACATTAAACGCCAGTTTCTTGACTATCTCCGTAAGCTTTCCGTGAAGCTCTGGCCGAGCAGTGTAGAATTTGGCCGATATGGCGCATACTTGGATTATGTTCAGTGTAACCCCCGAAGACCGTGCGCTAAGACTTACTTGAGGTTAGTAGCATGGGTGACCGGGAGCACACTAAGGAAGGTGTGTGAAAATCACGGTCCAGCAGGTTACAGTGAATCTGGTTGCACGTCAGGATATCCAAACAAATTTGGGTCACGACACCACGCACATTAAGATGTTCGAAATAGCTGGGACAAACATCAGAACGGGAAAACTGCTACTCAATGGCACCTACATATCAAACAGGGCAACAACCTCTTCTGCTGGCACGAAAGAGAGCATCTCTGGTTGAATTTGACGCTCAATAAAAAGTCGCCGCAGAGGTAGAATAGTCATAGGTCCTGTGAGAATAGTGATAAGAAAGGATCTCAAAAGCAAGTATCCTTCCCACCAGGCTTGAAGTAGGCGTCACTAGCAACACCCATTGGTGCGGGAGGACGAGCCATTCCCGAAATTTTGCCCGAGCTGGCGGCGTGGGCACGACGATTAGCGAGGCTCGCTTCTGCAAGTAAACCAAGTGGGTTGAGGCTGTTGTCCGGTAAAGAATGGAGTTTTGGTGAGGTAGGAGGATTAATTGCTGGAGATTTCGTGGACGAACAGGCCGCCGAGGGCGAGGGTGGTTGGTCAGACTGTGCGAGAAGGGCTTGGGTAGCGTTGTTGTTGGGATTCGGTGGTGACGATGAACGCGAAACCATGCCCGATGCAATGCTGGGGTTGCCGATAGATTTGAGTACGGTATCTAAGGTGCGCTCCATTTTTCTGAGGGACCTTGTCAAGAGTTCATGTTTTCTAGTACTGGAGCTGAGTGTTCGTATGGCTGATTGATTGAAGAGTAATGGGCGTACTTGGACGTGCGCTTTCCACGATTAGATTCTTCGAATATGCACTCATGATTCCCAGCGATGCACCTCTTGCATGGAGGTCCCTGCTCCGCACCTACGCATTTCATTTTAAGGCGTCGACAAACCGTGCAGGCACTGTGGCGCATGTATAAGGCAACCGCAATCGGAAAGGATTTATAACTGACCGGGAACCCCGTGTTGGCTTGGCTTTGGGCTCGCTTCCATCGGCGGAAGGGGCTGCGCTATCATCCTCTCTGCGACGCTTGCTGCTATCATTATCATTGTCGAGAGTGCCAGTAGAGGGTGGGCGCTTGTTAGGACCCGAGAATGACATTTGCTCGGTTGGGGGGGTGCTCATTGTGTCAGAAGCTTGGGAAGAGGGTGATGATAGACTGGGGACCAATGATAGCTGCTGAGGCCCTTGAGGGTGCTGTTGTGTATGATACGGGTAATACGAGGGGGGATAAAGCGAGAGAGCAGGATCGATTGGTATCGGCGAGGACGGTGGTCGCATAGAGTGGGAGAGGTGCTGCTGGTCTTGTGGATGTATGGGAAGGGACTGATTGTTGTATTGATGTGGCATGAGGTGGAGGATAACACTGGGTAAGGACGTTGGGATGAGTCGACGTGACGGTGATGATTAGTAGAATGAATGGGAACAGCGAAGTAGGGTCGATGGAGTAACGCCCTTTGGACGATGGAACAACGGGGAACGCTTTGTGAAATCATGGCCAGAAGAAAGACACGACAGAAGAAAAGAGAAAAGAACACCAATGCGCGTGGACAAGAGACAAGAGAGCAAGAAAGCGTTACTCACGGATAGAAAGAAGAAAACCTCTGGAAGACTTAAGCAGACCGAAAAGGGATGTCGAGAGGAGTGTGTACAGAAACACTATCGGGAGACAGAGCGAGCCAGCAAACGATTACCTGCCTTGATGGTAAGAGTAGCAGTATCATCAACCGGTTCGATCTGAGGTTCGGTTCGGCCTACTCCTGCTTCAATGTCATGTCTGTTCACCTTCTGGTGCTTAAGCACGCATATTATTTCGCCTTGGCAGGAACTTTCATCGTGGCCTTCCTGTCACCGAGACAAAACAAACTAAACAATGCCAATGTATGCATTATTCTCAGAAGTGACTTTGAGACAAGCCAACAAAGACAGGTATTTCAAATATGATAGTATATTAGAATCATATCCCCATCGTGGTGACATGCGGATTCTATTGATTGTAACAAACCTCACCATTCTGTGAACCACGTCCTTCTTTCGATAGCCTTTGTACTATCTGTCATATCAGTCTTCCAGGATATCATAATCATTTTCCATTACGTTTTTGCAAGGAAACACAGCAGTTGGACCAGCGTGACAGTGACAAAACGTGACACATCGAGGTGTCGTTGGTCGCCCCCGTCGCCGACGCCGTCAGTTTACTTTTCCGCGGGATCATCCGCTGCTGCCTTTAAATCCAATGTCTTTGAACCAAAGACCAGCTCTCGTTCTTGCACCCTCCGTGAATACGACGACGTAAGTAGCTTTTGTCTTTTCATTCTTGCTCAGCTCACGTATCATGACGCGCTTCCTTAGCGTTGTGACCACGACCACAACGACCACGACTTATGCACCCATCCCTTTACCAACTCTCCCTACCCCGTCCATTCCTCATGACCCCCAGAAATACCCACTCTTAAATGCTCCATTGCCACCTTCCTTTCGTCAATTTCCACTAGTGTTTCCAAATGGTTCTCGTGCAACTTTTCGCGACAGTGATGATGGCGATGATCTTGTGCCTGAGGACGAGCTCGTCGGAGGAAAGGGGTGGCGTTTAGTCAAGTCAGACGATGGTGCGGGACCATCCAAGTCTATTGGCCTCATCGAGGCCGTTGACCGCTTCGCAAGGAAGCGATCCTATGACAACGACGGCATGATGCAGGGCATCGAGACTATTGCCGAACCTACGAGCCACACCCCTCCACCGAGGAAGAAAGCCAAACCCGCGCCCGTACTTCCCAAGCTCTCCACCGTAAATGCTGCTGCCCCTCCATCTCCTTTACCCTCACCACATGGATCTCCGCCACCACCAAACATCTGGCCTTCTGCTCCTCCCAGTGGTGCATCATCTCCTCAACCCCAACTTCCTATTCAACCCGATGCCTCACTGTCCACCCTTATGTCCCTCCCTTCTCTGGTCACACACTTCTCGGGATTGCCTGCCCCATTGCAGTCTCACCTCTTAATAACCCTCCTTCGACACTCGCCACTCCCAGTCCTCCGGACTGTGCACTCTGTTCTAACGCCTATTCTTGCCCGCGATTTCCTCACTCTCCTCCCTCCTGAACTCGTTTCTCATGTACTCAGCTTTCTCCCCTTTGACTGCATTGCCCGAGCCTCCCGGGTTTCCAAATCATGGCGAAATATCATCGATTCAGATCCTATTCTTTGGCGCGACTTGTTGAAGAGCGAGAAGCTGTGGTTCGGCGGTGATTCTGAGCGTGCATTCGCTGAGGCGTTGATGCGACGTCGGCGGAGAGCAGGCTTACCACATCCCAATGACTTATCTCTCGCTAACCCATATAAGGTCCTTTTCAAGTCGAGATATCTCACACGAACACGATGGATTAATAATCCTGAGCCTAAACACTTGGCGTTCCCTGCTCACGGCCGTTCTGTCGTGACCTGTTTACTCTTATCAAGGGGCCGTATTATATCTGCTTCTGACGATCACTCGATCCACGTTTACTCGCCAGTTACTGGCCTTCTTCTACGCTCCCTTTCCGGTCACGAGGGAGGTGTGTGGGCCCTTGCATCGACCAAGGACACACTTGTGAGTGGCTCTACAGATAGGACTGTCCGTATTTGGGACCTGTCAACTGGGCGTTGCACGCACGTATTTGGTGGGCATACAAGCACTGTGCGCTGTCTGGCCATTGTCAAACCCGAATGGGTGGATGTCGAGGATGAACATGGAAATGTTCGCAAGGAGAAATGGCCCAAGCGTCCTATTATCGTGACGGGAAGTAGAGATCACTCCCTTAGGGTCTGGGACCTTCCCCGGCCCGGTGAACCAGAGTACCGGTTCGACGGCGCTGACGAAGCTGATATTGACCCTGCCGATGTCAGTCATTTCGTATTGTGCGTATCTGACATTCGTGAACTGACCACTTTTGTGCACTTTCAGGAGGATGTCGACGAGAATCCTTATCACAAGCTGCACCTTGAAGGCCACGAGCATGCCGTCCGTGCACTTGCAGCACGAGGACGCACTCTTGTTTCCGGGAGTTATGACTCTATGGTCCGTGTCTGGGACATCATTACCGGGACTTGCAGGTGGGTATTGGTTGGACATACCCAGAAAGGTCGGTACCATCACAAGTGCCTCCAGAATCGTTATTCTGAGCACAAGTCACAGTTTACAGCGTGGTCCTCGATTCGACTCGCCTCCAAGCGTGTTCAGGGTCCATGGACGGCACCGTACGGGTTTGGAACCTGAAAACGGGGGAATGCCAATACACTTTAACTGGTCACACATCTCTTGTTGGCCTCCTAGGCTTGTCACCGTCACACCTGGTCTCTGCTGCGGCCGATTCTACGCTTCGCATCTGGGATCCCGATACGGGCGAGGTGCGCCATATGCTGGCCGCGCACACTGGCGCGATTACCTGCTTCCAGCATGACGAATTCAAAGTTCTCAGTGGATCGGATGGCACTTTAAAGATGTGGGATGTCCGCGAGGGTACGGTTGTCCGTGAATTCCTTTCAAATATTCATGGCGTTTGGCAAGTCGTTTTCGAGGGTCGGTGGTGCGTGGCAGCGAGCCACCGATCTGACGCAACGATCCTCGACGTGTGGGACTTTGGCAATGGCGAACCAGACGATGATTGGATCGGGGAACCGGTCGGCGGCATTTACGACGAGGATATGACAGATGATGAAGACGAGGAGATGGAGCAGGCAGATGCTGATGCTATGGACCAAGACCTGGATATCCTACCGTCGGAGATGGATACGACCAACGAGCCCACTGCTTTCGTTGATGATCCCGTCATCAAAGACGATGCGGACGAGAACGTAGGGCACAGCGCAGATGACGATTGGGAAGACCTTCAGAGCGAAGGAGTCGCTGACTCGTCCCGTCAAATTCGGTCACAGGTTGGTCGTTACACGTCACGACAGGCGGGAGGGAGCCAATCCCAAGGTCGTGTTGCGGTGCCCTCGTCTTCAACAATACCCCGTCTTCGTCCACCCTTGATGAACGACGAGACCCCAACCCGCCCACGCCTGAAAAACATGCTTGGGCGCCGTCGCTAGGCATCTTGGGTGGATTTGTCCTTCCTTCTGTATCCAAGCTCGGTGTACATTTTCATAACTCTATTACCCACCATGTGTGACAGCAAATAGATCTTGCTCTAATTCATGTTTCTTACCAAGAAATATGTCGGGGGAAGTCATTTTGTCTATCAACAATTGTTCAGTATATCGTCTTAGGAAGATTCTCCAGCAGTATCGCTTCTTACGCCTTCTTTTCAGGTTGGGGCATTCAAGTTGCGAGTCATTGTCTTCAGACAGCTAATAGTGGGTTAGAACACTGAAATAAACGTATCTGTTGAACCCGCCTGTGCGGTCACCGAGCGTATATTCAGTTTGTCGAAAGCGGGGCGCAAGCGCTTCCCCTCAATACAGAGAAGCAACACATAAACACAAGTCATGGATCCCTCATTTCACGGAACAGCGGTTGCTTTTCGAGATTGTTAGGGTACACGTGTAACAAGCACACGACCGCCTTGCGGCGTCTTGTATGCAACGTCACCAGTAAAACCAGGTGTTGGCATAAAATATAAGCTACTGTTCTGATTACCCCTGGCGCACAATGACGAGGGCACCGCACCGTAGCCAGGTACATTTCGGACGAATTTACCTGAAAAGAAAAAGCATCGTAGAAGTCAGAGAAGGATTGCTGTAATGCAACCAGGACACACCGAAAATATCGGAGACAAAAAAGACAAAACTCAAATACGTACGCCAAACGTTCGATGCAGTCAAAGTGTCCGAGCTTTGTGTATCTTGACCTCTTCACGTGGTCTGTTCGGTCGAGCGAGCTGTATTTACCATCAATTCTTCTATGGGGAAAAAGCCTGTACAGACCGATCCTGGGCGTCAACCGCAACTGCTCCTAAGCGCTGCAACACGTGCATCCCCGAGCTTACACGGCCAAATATTGTATGCTTGTTGTCTAAATAGGGTGTCGGAGCCAAGGTCAGAAAGAATTGCGAACCTAGATAGCATTTCGTGGTCTAAGTAACGGGTTCACGCGCATGGAAAAAGGAATGAAAGGCACACCGTTGGTGTTCGGGCCCGAGTTGGCCATCGCAAGAATCCCAGCACCCGTGAACCGTAGCTCCGGGTGGATTTCATCTTCGCTGAAGTAGCCAATGGATCCATCCGTATTCGTTCGGCGCCAGAGAAGAGCGACGACGGCCTGTACCAGTTGGGTCACCACCTTGGACCATAAAGTCCTTCACGCAGACGATGAGTAAAGTCCAACGCCACGCCACCAGAACCAGGTCAACATACGGCAATAATACGGTGGAATACCACGCCGTTGTAGTAACCACGCTTCGTCAACTGTGCGAAGTTTTCGCAGGTCTGGAAAACGCCAGCAGTTGGTCGATTAGTAGGACCTTGAAACAAGAGACATACCCTGGGGGCATGATCCCAATAGAGCTCGAGCTGGATGTCACCCAGACTAGTCTCTAGGACTACAGATTCAGACATACTCAGGATACAGGCACGGATTATTGTGCCGAGCCGAGCTTCTCAGCTATTTGCCGTGACACGTGACCACTACTGACCACAACGATGAGAGCCGTGGTCCAGCGCGTCCTCTCAGCTTCTGTCGCAGGTATTTCATTGTTATCATGACATCCCTGACATTTCTGACGCTACGGTTTACAGTGGATGGTGAAATAATTTCCGAAATTTCCCGAGGTTTGATGGTACTCGTGGGCATCGGTGTTGGTACATATCCCATCCAACATATCATCAAGTGAGAGTGTTCGAACCGGCTAAGAACCTTTGTCCTACAGACGACAATGTGTCCGACATCGAGACTCTGGCGAAGAAGATGTGGGCTTTCCCACTGCATTTGGTCGCCGCTAAACCTCATCCCACGGGGTACTTATGACTTCTGACCCAACTCAGATTGACCCTCAAAGTCTTCTCTAATTCCGCCGGCGATATGTGGAAAGCCAACGTGAAAGAGACACAGGGAGAAATCCTGTGTGTATCCCAATTCACCCTCATGGCAAATACTTCAAAGGGCGGCAAGCCCGACTTCCACCGCGCCATGGTTCATACCTCCCTCTCTTTTCTACTGCACACGACCTTTCGTTTACGCTAGAAAAGTCAGCAGATCAGTCACGGGCCATGTATGAATCGTTTCTGAAACACATGGGTGCACAATACGCGCCGGAGAAAGTTAAGGGTAACCCTTTCACCCCATCCTGACGAGCAAAGTCGTTCTAGCAACTTCACAGACGGGAGATTTGGGGCCATGATGAACGTTAGCTTGACCAATGAGGTGACACTCGCTCACGGACTGCGTCCTATTTGCATCATCTGATTGTGGCGAGGAACGACAGGGCCCAGTGACGTTCACCCTCGACTCTCGAAAATTTGAATATATAGTGTCGCCAAATTCCACACAGGTATAGGCACAGTCCAGCGCACAGCTGGCTAAAGGTGCATGAAAGTCAAACACACAAACTGTTGGTGGGCCGTCATACACCATTGCTCATAGCGCTCATCGTTTACCACCTTTGTCCACATCCCTCATGTTGTGTCAATCCGTTAGCACTTCATACCTCCACAATTGCACATCTGCAGTTGAATAAAAGTTGATAGAATAAAAATGAGTGATTCAAGCGATATTGGCGAAATGATAGCTACCGAGTGTTGTCTTGTGAGGGCGCGTCAACATCCCCATGTGCACCCGGATTAGATTCCATTTAATAATAGTTTGATGGTCAGATACATATCTATATGTTGAATAAATAGGTGGTACGTTGACGATGGACTTTTAGTTGTGCACTGCCTCAGTTACGAGCTGGCTGGCTAATGCCACGAGTGAACTAGTGAACGCCCATGTTGTGTGATATTATGAATGAGAATGTGCAAGGTATGGCAAGTTTTAGGCCAGTCGTCGGAGCCACCACCAGAAAAGGGGGCCGAGCTTAGAGATATCCGTTCAACAGACGGGCTAGTACTTTTGTGGTGGCTCGGACATTCCTTCGATCCCCTTTCCAATCTTCTGCAAAATCATTCAACCCTTGAAGCTCGAGCTGAAGCTTCTTTCTAACGGCAACAGAGTTCGCAATCATCACAAAAGACAATTCTGTGTCGAGTTGTGCGGAACGCGAGTTCAGGTTTGTAGAGCCAAAGAGTGTGAGAATGGGTAGAGAGTCTGGGTTAGGGGAAAGCCACATCCCTGCAAACAAATAGGCCGGGAGGTAATGATACATATAGACAGAACCACGAAGAGGTGCGCGTACCTTTTGCATGATAGGTCCAGCCACGTCTGATCCATTCTTTGAGATTTACTAGCCCAGAGAAGTGTCGGGTTTCCTGAGAATGAGAGGCACGCACGGCTGCCATGAATCGTTGCTCGAGCCATGTGTAACCCTCGGGTATACGACCAGATATTCCCCGGGAACCGTAGAAGCCATTTGCCTGGAGATTGACAAAGGTTAGCTATCATTCACGTCGATAAGGAAAGGCTAAAGGCACTTCAGGACTGGCACAAATAATACGAGTGGGAAGACGCGAGCGGAGGATCAGATTCTTGTACAAGTCTGAGAGTCCGAAATAGCCGCTAGTCAAACTCAACAGCGGTTGGAATTTAGCAGCCGTGTCTCGATAACTAGAGGGTCTCAGGTGATCATAGAGCAGTCTCAAACAATCCTCTTCCTCTTGGATCCCAAACTGCCCAGCCTGGATGACAGGAAAAAGTAGCACAGTGTCCTCCTTTTGGAGTCGTTCATGAATATCGCCGCTCTTCGCGTGGTAATTTTGCTGAAGGCCAGAAAGTGTAAGGCCCGCTTGGCGCTCAATGTGGTAGGGGGACATTGTCGAGTGTGGCCAGTTGAGTACAGGGGTCGAGCTCGGTGTTGGCGAGGGGAGTACACCGTACGAAAACGAGGACGAAGTCTTCAAAAAGTCGAAGCAATAGTTCGACAATTGTGGAGCTGAAGAAAAGACCAAGTAGCGGTCTTGTCGATCCGTGAAGTAGGACTTGTTCAAGTTGGCACTGCACAATGTGGACGTTAGCAAATTTCGAGTTTCTGGGACTGACTGTTGGTTCCTTACCCGCTGATCATCACGCTGTCATCGGCGCCATAAATCTTTGCATGCCACGTTCCAAAACCCTCGTTGAATCGCGGAGGGACAATCTTGGAAAAGGTACCCTTGAGTTTTGGACTACGAAAGAGAGAGACGTGACACCGGTCTGAGAAATTGTTGAGCAGCGGCGCTAGGAGAGCGACGGTCGACGATGGACCAGGCCTTGTGGACCTATTGTAGTCTAGCTGTAGGTAAGCGCGGAGGGACTTGTTTCGATGCAACGCATCGCGTATGGTTTCTATCTGACGGAGTCAGTCCGAATTGGCACGGTATGAGGTTTGACCAGATGAGAGACGGATGTCAAATCAATGGAGTGAGTTGGAAGTGCAAAAATTCGCTCACCAGTTCGGTTTCGGCAGATCCGATGTAAAGTGAGGAGATGAATATGCGCCTTTCTGCGCCTCGTATCAAGTCCTGACGGTAAATTAGTGGGGGAGAATCACTGGCGCAGATGTCTCACGATCAATTTGGTGTAGAATTGACTTGGGGTAGACAAAATGTGTACAGAGTCTGAAGACAGCGAAAAGTGGGGTTGTGTGCGCGACAAGGAGGACGCAAAATTGTGAATATTCGGGTGTCTGGCCAGGTCGGAGAGGCAGCGACGGAGTAGCATTCGAATTAGTTGGGGTGAGCGCCTGTCTACTCGCTCTCCATTCACTATGAGCGTTCCCGTGTCTCTCTCCTCAGGTCATGTTCCATCGTCCCTTTACAGAACTTTTCTCAAATTCTTCCTCGACATCCCGTCTCGTTTTCTTGCCCGCCTTCGGTCGCTTGACAGACTATTGGATAGACAAGCAGAGTCGAATCAGGCGGTATCATTCTTGTTAAGCTACGGCACAGATTCTGGTTCCCCACACATGGCTACTCCCCCGCCCTCCGCATTCCCTCACTATCCTGGCCCCTGGTCATTCTTCGCGTCTGGATATGCTGTCTCCTTATTTGCCATGGTAAGGCGCACCCACTCAATGCTCTCGAACACCTCTTAATCTGCCCGAAGGCACTGCTCTTGAACCGCATACAAAACATCGTTGTACCAAGTCGGCGACCGCCGTTGCATCATCACACTCGTTCGCCCCACGACATGCGGAGCCGTGGGGTTTTCCTCGGCATGGTTCTTCCCGCAATGTTTCCCGTAGACTTGTCATCCACTTATTCCAGAACGGCCCTCAGACTGCCGACTATATATTACATCTTCAAGTCGCTTGTTCTCTGGTCAATTTTGGCCTTGCAGGCTTCTGACTACATTTCTTCTACTTCCTGGAAGCCTCTCCGGTTATTGGATAACTGGGCAGCCCGCAAGGAAATGGATGAGATTTGCTGGTCCACATTTCTTGCCATATGCGGAGCATTATGCGTTGGTGCTCTGACAAGGGGGTTAGAAGGTATTGGAACCACTAATGCATCTCCCTTTAACTTGGTTTGTTCCTTCCATTCCGTGCTCAATCTTTATTCTGACTATGCCCGAAGTTTGGTTATGCCTTTATGCTGCACTTCTATTCCTCGCCTCTCACACATCTGGTAAAGGCAGAAGGACTACCTTCCCGCCCAGATGTGAACGTCATTTTCACCCTCTTGGTGCCCCTGTTCCAGGTGGGAAATCGCCATGGGTGATACAATGTAGCTGACATTGTCTTAGCTTTCGATGATCCACTTCATTGGAGTAAAACAGAGCTGGTCCAATCAGCGGCTGATTCCAACGACTATCTGCTCGGTGCTGACGCTCATTCATTTCCACTCGGTTCTTTGGGTCGCACCGTCTACGTATCCGCTCCTCAATTACGTATCTTGCATTTTTGACTCGGTGCTTCTCCTGGTCATTCTGGTTGCCTTTTCCCTCAACATCCTCACGCAGTTATTGTTAGAGGGTTCTGTTACGCATCCCTTCGTCGGACATGCCGCATCTCTCATGCCTAAATGGGATGAAGACTTTTCCAGTGTATTACTCCGCCTTGGCATCGCCAGCCTTGAAGCAACGAGCGTTGCCGGCTTGGGAAACGAAGTCAGCGCCATCTCTCTCACAGAGCGCTCAGAAATTCTCAAGTATCGAGTGCAGTACGGCGAAATCGAGATGAGTCGTGCTGGCGTGTCATCTATCACGCACGCAACGGAGGGCCATGAAGGTCGCCATACACGGATGGAAGGCTTTTCCAACGATATCAGACATGTCAGAGTGGGCCCATCTTCACAAAATGACCCCATGGTGGATACAACATGGTTCACGGAGTGCAAGAGATTTGGTTATGCCGTTGTTAGGTTTGGGTTGGGATGTGGGCAGATGATGGGACGTGTTTTGCGTGGTCAACCTGTGCTCCTCCGACCGCCAGCAGCCTACAGTGGACAGAATCAGGGCTTTGGCGATGGGCCACCCAACGCGTCCCAAGGAAACGAAACTGACGACACCCAGCAAGATGTATACGAGCGTTTTCTCTCCGGGGAGGTGCTCAGTGACGACGACGAAGATTTTTCTCCCTCTAGACACTTAGTCTCTCAGCAAGATGATGACAACGATGGAACGGGCAGTGACACACCAGACGAAGAAGTCGACACCTTAGCATTATATAACGATCTCTCCGCTGCCACACCGTCATCCGCCACTACGTCGCTTTTACTGGCTCATATGACAGACACGTCGCCGTCACCATTGACACGCCGGAGATACAGGAATTTGGTTTCTGGTCAACCAGGCGGAGCTGATCGCGAGAAAATTGCATGGGAAGCGTTTGTCGATGACAAGAGAGGCAAAATGAGCCGTCAAGACCCTTCGAACAATGAGCCACGAAGAAACTGCGTCATTTGCACAGTTGAGGAGCGGCAAATTATCTGTTGGCCCTGCAGGTGAGCATCTCATCTAATCTCTCATCTTCTGGGTGCTTGTGTTGTATTCCAGATGTCTAGCGCTCTGTGACGACTGTCGTCAGAACCTTGCTTCCCGCCTCTCTGCATCAAAGCATACGTGCCCATGCTGCCGCCAACCGTGAGTCTGCCTCAGTATTTTGGCTTGTGGAGTGTCTTAACGTTGATGATTTAAACAGCGTTGAGGGTTTCTCCAGAATATATATTCCTTGATAAGTATCACCTCCACCCCGTAATATGTATATTATCTTTTGTGCTAGTGTATCATGAAGTGTATATTTTTCCATGTACAACTTCATCCGCGTGGAACACAAGGCAGCCTTGGTTTACGGGTCCCAGATTTATCAGGTGGCTTTTGTGTGCCGTCGGAGTTGCTGCCCAAATGACGCAATCGTCGGCTCTGTGTTCAGCCGATCTTGTTCCGCACGCTGCATGTGTTTGTCATGGCGCTGATAGCGTAAGCGCGTCTTACTTTGCTTGCTTTGTCACATGTCACATGTCACAGTTGACATGATCGTGACAGTCGAATGTAAGTTTCACACTGTGAAATCGAACTCAACATCTTTCTCTGTTCTCCTGCGTCTAGCCATACATTCCTAAGCCGGCCTCACCAATGACAATAAGAATTTAGTTTCAGCGACCTCCTGTTCCTCTTCGATGATAAGATTTGACCCTTGCTTGCGCTTGCTTGCGTCAGTGGGCACGCTCCGTACCGTCCGCTCGACAACTTCCGCGTGCTCGCGCATGGCATCTTGGAGCTCTATTCCGGCGCCTTCTTCGAATTTATAGTACACCTCGACGTCGTCTGTCGCCTGCAAACCAGCCTTTTTGCGTAGCTTCTGAACGCGACTGATGAACTCGCGGGCCAGCCACTCCACTGCGAGCTCTGGATGAACATGGATGTCGAGACGCACGACGACGTCATTATCCGTCTGAGTCCCATAGACGCCTCCCCCTTCGGGTAGCTCGATGTACCGCTGTACGACGAGATCTCCTTCGACGAGATCGATGCCCGCCACTGTCACGCGACCCGTTCGCATGTATGACCTGACGTCATCGCTCGAGAGCGCGCTTTTGACTTTGCTCAAGTTGTTGCGCAGTTTCCGCCCGAGGACAGACCAGTCCGCGACGGCGCGGTACCGCACTCCGGCAGCTATTTCCTCGGAAGTGATGACGACGTCACGGACATTGAGTTCAGATTGTACGTATCTCTGTAAAGACCGAACGTCCTCCAGGTACTCGTTGTCGGGATGGAAGACCAGAAGCTCTTTCAATGGTGTCTGGCGACAAACGAATTAGAGATTCCCAGGTACGTTATAATCTGTAATGGTTACCCTTGAGGCTTAGGTTGTTGCGCTCGCGGATGTTTCGAGTAGGCTCAATGACAGTCTGCATCCGCTTCACCTGACGTTCAATGGTAGGGTCGAAGTATTCCTCTTTGACATCAGGGAACAGCAAGAAATGGACTAATCTTGTGTCACCTTCGCTCGGGTCCTCGGGAATAAACGCCCGCAAGAACTGGTAGATATTCATGTGGTGAAAACATGGGAGAGAAGAGGGAGACAACGCCAGCCGGAGCAAGATCTGACTCGTATCATCCGGCCCGACTTAACTCGAATAAACAATTACAACGCGTACATGTATATAACGCGTACATGTGATACAACAATATCCAAACCCTCGTGTCCCCTCGAGACGCGTACTCAGGCATGAGCCAGCATACCAGACATACCTCCCCGACCCCGCGGGGGCCTGACTAAACCTTCTTCCCGAGTATCTCTATGATTCTCCATGGTGTGAGTCCAGGATTCTATGGCCTACAGCGATGAACGTGTATCCAAATCAAATGAGTACGCGATTAGCAGCGCCGTGTTTAAGTGGAGGCATGTATGCGGTGTCTTTGCGTGTCCGATGGTATGCATATGTGGAATGGAAACCGGCGCAAGTGGCTACCTCTGGACGGGCCATAATATAAAGGTTAAAGGACGCTTGAAAACCTACGATGGTCGCAGTGTCTCCACTGGGTGCTGTTCTTGTTCTTGTTTGCGTGACCGTCCTTGTCGTTGTGCGTCTCTCCATTCCAGAGCGCGCGCTACCCATCCTTGCATGTCAACCTGGCGTTGCGCATCCTCCAAAAGGAATGGGTGACTCTGCGTCGTCCAGTCAGTCTCAAGACAAGACAAAGAGAAGGGAAGGGAACGCACCAGCAGTTCGGCATAAGTGGCCCGGCACTCTGGCCGCTTTACAAGGCACCCGTTCACCCAGTCGCGTGCCGCCTCCGAATATATATCTGGCAGCTCTGGTGGGTCGCCATGTACGATTGCGGTGAGTTGGGCGAAGACGTTCGAGTATGTTTCGGGTGGATAGGGGTACTTCCCGATGGAAATCTCGAGTGTGGCCAGCCCAAGGGACCACACGTCAGATGAGACCGTGTATGTACCGAGGGTATTCTGCGACTCGCCCTTGATGCGCTCAGGGGCCATATAACTCTGGCATCCGATGTTCGTTTTGGCGAGCGATTTTTCGAGCTGTCCGGAAACGCCAAAGTCACAGAGTTTGACATCGCCTTTTTTGTTGACGAGAATGTTTGTAGGTTTGACATCTAAAACGTAGAAGGTTACACAGACGGGCATTATCGACAGGTCAAGTATCGCGCACACACCTCTGTGAATTATCTGCATTTCATCCTTGAGGAATTTGAGACCCTTGGCCATGAAAGAAACAATACGACCCAAGACCGGCTCAGGAACCCCAACGCCGTAGAGTTTATCAAGACTACCAGCATCCATGTACTCCATGCAATAGTAGACACAGGACTCTATAAAGAAGGCGCCGTAAAATTCGACGATGGATGGGTGTACGGCGCGGTGTAAAATGTCGAGTTCCATGATGATCGCATTTAGCTTTGTATTGTCGAGTTCCAAGCGGATTTCCTGAATTGAATCAAGTCAGTGGGGTAGAGACGAAGACTGTTGGGGACAAGCGAAATACCTTCATCGCCATCGCCACGTTGGTAGGCTTATGGAGAACTCGCTTAACAGTACCGTAAGCGCCACTACCAAGCTCTTCCCCGAGCTGAAGTTGATTCATGTTGATGGCAAAGGACGGTCCATTGGAAAAGTCGACACCTGATGAATGTAGAATCGCCTTGCCGCTAAAGTTAAGTGCACCAGACGGGTCACTGAGGGGTGAGGTAAGTAAGAATGAGCGATGGGTGAGGATTACAGGGCATACACAATCTTGCCAAAGTTAGCAAACGGGGTAGCCGTTGCAGCTGCGGGGCGGCGAGGGGGCCATTCTGGACGAGCTGGGGTACCTACAACATTACCAGCGCCTGCTGAGCCGCCACCAAATTCTTGTTCACCGGTGATGTCACTGAGTTTGAAAACGGGTTTGTTACGGCGGGCAGCCATGCCGGTGGGAGGAGGGGCGGGAATAGGGTGGATCTGAGGACTACCGGAGGGTATGCGATGCTGAGAAGTAGTAGGAGCACCGAGACTGACGCGCTTGAGTGCCGCGGTAACAGCGTCAACATCTGGAGATTGCGAAACCCGGTTTGCCATCTAAATTCGGACAATCTTGAGGTGAGGGTGCAAGTACCGCTGGTGATATCTGTTGGAAACGTACTGCGGCCATCTTGGCTTGAAGACTTGGGGGTATTGGTGTTGCGCCGTGGCCTCTGGAGGCAAAGAGATTGGCTACGGAACGGGAAGACGGGGGGCTTGGAGGATTTCGGGAAGGGGTAGGGAAGACTGTGGGTCTAGGAGAGGCGGATAATGGATCAGACATTGTAAGAGGAGGGAGGGAATGAGTGAGGGAGATGATGAAGGAGGTGAGTAAGAAAGAAAGAGGGACTTGTATACAAGCAATGAACCGGGCTTCGGGACGGGACAGCAGCTCCGGCCAGTCCTCATGAACTTGTCCTCTGTTTGTTGCCACCTCACGCATTCTTCTTGCCTCACTTTCGCGTTCATCTTCGCAGCTTCCATCATCATACTCTCTCTAGCGTATTCCCGTGTCCGCGGCCTATTTGGCCCAGACAACAAATCCATGTCGATCAATGTTAAATGGGGCCGTGAACGGTAGGTACCGTCTCTTCCACATCTCACACGCCTCGCCCTTACCACTCACTCATTTTTCCTGGCCTGATTCACAGCCTCCAGGTCCCACTTCCACCACCTGATACCAAGCTCTCCGTTTTTCGCCAGACTCTCTCGGAATATACCCATCTTGCCCCTAATGCTTTCAAGCTCATCTATGCTGGTGCCGTCATGAAGGACGACAATGCCCCTCGTGAGTCTTTTCTTCAAATAAACACGTCATTCCCGTTCTTTCTTTAGCTCCACCCCGGACCCCGTCATGTTTCCCCATTCAGCGATTCCCCATCACCCCTTCTTCTTGCCGACCAGCTGCGGTACTCGTCTACTCGTCCACCGCTCCAATCCGATATGGCGTCATAGCACCTTAACTTCTATACCAATATCCTGCCCTTACCCCTCACTCCATGATTTCCCAATGTGCTTAACTTTATCTTCGTAGTATCTGTCTACAACATGCGTTCCGGCGGCACATTACTCCTTCTCGACTCGACACCCGCGGCTTCCCCTCCCACGGCTGCAGCGACGGCGTTGAAGTCCCCCAAGACCGAAGCATCAACCATTGAAATTATTCGCGCAGAGGTCGCTGCTGTCCGTAGCACCCTGGAACCTAGCGTCGATGCGTTCCTTCGCACCCCTACCGTCGACACTGAGCACAGACGTCTCGGGGAGTTGCTCCTACAGGCGTTGCTCCGACTCGACGCGATAACTATCGACAGTACATGGTTAGAAGCGCGTGGCGAACGCAAGGGTGCCGTACGTGCTGTGCAAGATGTTCTTGATCGACTAGACAAAGGTTGGCGAGAGGCCAAGGAGCAACCACAAATACAGGCCCGGCAACCAGCATCGCAGCGGTAGCCTCAACTCGATATCATTTTTGATCGACATCCTTCATACAAAATTTCGAGAGACATCAGGCATCGTTTTTGTGCAACTCTCGAACGCCACCATCCCATGTTACCTGATAGAATGGGGAACGAATGAGGTCGATTCTTTTGAAGATTCGATTAGGTTTGATCGCTTCGACGAAGCTGTTCCCTTTAAGGCTCGTTTGGGTGGGATTAGTACATCCTTTACTAAACAGGGGCGCAGTTCTAATCCTAGGGTACAACCAACTGAGCTGATTTAGATGACTTTATGTCCGAAGTGTGTCAGTCATGATTCCGGTACACATTGAGCCCGCGGTGTCCTCCCGACCGTTCAAGTAGAGCTGAACGGCTGAACGCCGATGAGTAACTCTGCGTTATCTGCTTCCACCTTTGACTCGGCTGGTGGCAAGGCAATTACCGTGTACGACGTGGATTTGTTGTTTTCCAATGAACGCGATCACATTCGTTGTGAAATGCATGACGCGTGAGGATACGAACTTGGAAGAACTGGCTCACAAAAGCGTGAGATTTGACTATCAAACAACGTCGTTCACTGCTTATAGGTTCTGGTTTACTTCCTGGGTGCCATTACGCCGCCTCCATGATGCATGTCATCAGGCTTCCGGTCATGAGTGTCCTATAAAAAGCCTGCCAGAGCAAGCCCGCAATATCACTGATGCTTCTCATCGTCTCTTATTATGAAGACCAGTACTCTTTTCAAGCCAGAACCTTGGGATTCATTCGGGTTCTCGCTATTCTTTATGAAGGCCGCCAGGCCACCTCAGATGAGTCCCGTCTCTTGGGCACAGTGGAAAATCAGGCATACTCTTCGCGCAATAATAGCGAGATTGCCCCCTAGTGTTTGGTTTGCGGCCACAGTTGGAGAGCTTGGGCCACGAGTTCATCGTAACCGCTGATTGCATTCCCTCTTCGCAGCCCCTAACTCATCGGTTATCAGGTGTCGAGCTCTAAGGAAGTGACTTCCAAAAGCACGTCATAGATGTATGTGCTGCAATGACGTATACGTATACACGTTTTGAGCGAGCCGTTGATCGACTTCACAACTCCGTTCCGTCCGGGCTATCTGACTCGCCGGGCTATCTGACTCGTGATCTCGTCGAAAGGGTGCGTCACTTGCCCTACACCCAACACAATTTGATTAGTGAACTCGCCGAACTGACGTGTGCGGGGATTCATCCTGCAGGCTAAGGATCTGAAGTTGTGTATCACCGCCGACGGTGGCTCAGGCCACATCGATCTCAATGCTGCTGTAGATCACCAAGATCCAGGTAATGGAGGCATGCTGGATGACGCAGATGGTTCCAAGGCCTTCCTTCGCCCACATTGTTCCCTCAGGTGTCTGGCTCAAACGTCGTATATTGCCGAACACGTTGTGATGTCCATCTTTCTCCTCAGGAACTTTGTTCCTGCTCACGAAATGCGTGCCACATCTCGATCAGAGATCTCGCAGGGCGAACGAAAACGGGCATTTGCAGATGATCGAGTATGGTGACTGGCAAGTCTCCCAGATCGCGCACAACGCATTTGATTTCGAGAACAAGGTCGTCGGCACCGGACGCAACGGCCACCGCGTCCTGCAACGTCTCGTGCCTGCAAGGAATCCCTCTATTACGACTATACACCCCTCCCCGCTGGTGGGTGTACCGCGAGCCTTGTTTGACTATATCGTCATCCCTTGGGTGTACCACCGAATCCTACTAACTTGGCAGAGACGCAGAAAGCTGATGGCGCGCACAGAGTCGAACGCCTTGAAGAGTTTATCGCCCAGCGCGACGTCGTCACCACGAGGGCACGCGCGGGGTCTGGCTCGTGAACACCACACGGGGCGCGGTCTGCGACAAGGACACTATCGGGGAGGCACTCAAGAGCGGGCAGCTGTCCGACTACGCGGGCGATGTGTGGAACGTGCAGCTGGCACCAAAGGACCACGTCTGGCGCACGGCGAAGAACCCCCTCGGAGATGGCAACGGCGTGGTGCCCCACTACTCGGGCACGACCCTGGACGCAGGCGCGGTATGTGAACGGCGTTAAAAGCACCCTCGCCAACTGCCTTGACGGACAACCGCAGGATCCCACCAACATCATCACCGGGAGTACTGGGTTTGAGACCACACCTTGTGAGTCGCTTGCGCATCTTTTCTCCCCCCGAGTTCAGCATTCACTCAACGTCTGAAGCACACTGATGGCCAACGCCTAGGCTGAGGTTCATTGCCGTCTCGGCACGTATGATGGTGTTGTAACCGCAGCTTGACTGTGAAGTGGTTCATATTGTAGGGATGTACTGTTGCGCAGTTCCCACAGCTCATAATCGTTCGCGCGCTTCAGCGTGCGGTGCCCGATCTGAAACAGAAGGGTGGAGGAAATAAATGTATGTATGAATGATATATTGCATAAAAGTACACGTGCGGTAGGAACAAAACAAAGGTAAACAACGGGCACACATGTCAACAAGAATATCATAAATCGCGCAGACGGGTCAAACTTTCCTTGAACGCCTTCTCGAGTCTATTGGCATGCTTGCACCACACTGAGTCCTCAACATTGTAGAACCGACAATTGTCAAAGATCAGTTGGGCGTCATCTGCGAACTCCTCCAAGCTGGCATACTTATTGGCCTCTAACTTTTCACCCATGGTTCTTAGATCTGCATGACAGGCAAAACTCAACCTCTACGAAGTAGAGGACGGTAGGATGAGAAGACGTACCCATGGGTTGTTCGATCACGTCATAGTAGTCCGCCGCGTCAGAGAGCTTTACGGGTTCACGGAATGGCCACGATGACGCATGGTTCTGCATCTCCGACAAAAGGCGGTTCATTATGCTCAACTCTGTGTTTTTTGTTGCTGGTTTTCCGCTCCTGTTGCCATATCTATCAATTCGACATGGAATCAGACGGAGTGCACACGTACGCCATTGACATTTCGGGTGTCCATTCACTTTCGCCTGTCACACGGGGATAATGATATATGCGAAGGTCACAACGGCAGATACGCACGAAGCCCAGGAACGTCACGATAATCGACAACCAGGCTTTCGCCCACACTGCCTTGGAACTGAGGAAGACCGGGGTATACCTCATGGCTCCTTGACATTTGGCGTATCTTGGTGAGGACAGCTTCGCGCTGTTGAGCGATGATCTCCCGCGTGGCAGTGTAGTCGACACGACGAAGCATTGTGCACTGCATTATCGTGCCGCCTTCATAGTCTTTGATGTAGCCAGCCCATACCGACCGATCTAGCGTGATCTCTTTAGAAAAGCCTTGCTTCTTGAAATACCCAACAGCGAAGTTGTCGGCATAAGTTAAGAAATGCATCATGTCAGGATATGTACGCCTGATATGAGCTTTGAAGTGATCCATCAGAAGACCACCATAACCCTGTAACCGACTCGTCTGTGAGCACCTCCCAAGTCAAGACGTCATCAGCATTGGCGCACTTTCTCCTGGGATATTGATGCAGTCGCAAAAAATACGATTTCCGCAAAGCCTCTATGTGGAAATGGGCGGTAGCAGATGCCACCAACGACCTTGTACCCCCGTTTGCAGATGGCAAGACATTTCGAATTAGAATCAAAAACGAGCCTCGCGATGTATTCTCGCGGCATCACGGGAAGCTGCTTTCGAAACAGCGTCTTGAGATTTGTAAGAATCACATGGGACCGTGGGTGGCCGTCATTTTCCACTGGTATTATTTGGATGACACCTTTTCGCAATTCGATGACAGATGGCTTCTCAGGTTTCATTCCTGGAAACTACAGTCGATACGTCAAAGATACGTCAGACACGTCAAGAATGGGACAGACGCACCGAACTAGAGGACGACGCAATCGCCGTGTCGACAGTGACGCCGGTGGCAAGGCGATCGAGCTGACCTTCGTCCATCTGTTCCTCCACCTTCACTGCTACGTCGGGTGCGTTGAGGAGAAAGACCTGCCCGTTCATTTCTGCCAGAATCTCGTCCGATGGAGGTGGAATGGATACGGGCGAAGTATGAGCAGCTGACATTGCATTGGTACCCTTTCCACCACGTCGGGAGAGAGGGGGCTTGACGCCGTTCTCATGGCGAAAAGCTGAAGGGAGATTCATACGCGCGGTGACAGCAAGGGGTTGATCTTCGTCCTCGTCGTCCTCTTCAGACAAGCGTGGACGTTTAGACAGTGGTTGTGAGTCTTCGATTGTCGGAGAGGAGCTGTGAGAAAGAGGGTTTTGTCTCGGAGATGACGGGGCTTTATACATGTCAAAAGGTAAAAAAGAAATAATAGTGATGCGAGATGAAAACTGCCTCGTGGTAACTACGAATGGAACTTACCGGGAGACGCCGCGGGTTCAGTGAGCGGACTAGCAAGCGACATGGTCATGCGCATTCCATCACGAAGAGCGCTAACCTCAGCATCTGAATAGGTAAAGTCGAGGAGCTTGCCCAACACCTAAAGACAGGCAAGTGGATACGTATCAAATGGGGAGGAGAGACGGTCGAGGATGGTTAAAACTCCGCACCTTAGGAACGTGGGTGAGTGTATTACAAAACAGCGCATAAGGTGATTGACAAGCGCACCTCGAGATGTTGATCAATGCGGAGAGCGAGATTAGCTCTACGCGTGTACTCTTCCTTATCAAGTTCTGCCTCGTCTGCACCGTGCTGTTGTGGGCTGTGACTACACCCACATCGACTGAGATAAGTGATACCGTTATCTTCTTCATCTGAGCCATACTGCACAAGGTCTGTCAGAGAGTTCTCTGGAGGATGGTCATCGCGAACGGGATGTATGTCAGAACCGGGATAAAGCCCCGAACACCGAGTACACAGTGAACAGGGTGTATGCCGCGCGATTTTAAGTGCGACCAAGTCGTCAGAGAGGGCATCGAGGGTGTTTGAAGCTGGATAGAGAGCCCTCATCATGGGCTTTAGCTTGTTTCCTTACTCTATTTGCCTGCCAAATTAAATCCTCTTTTTTAAAAAATTTGTAATCATTTTTTCTTTTCTTTTTCATGTTTCGTCCTATAACACTCTTTTATGTTCTCTCTGTATTCACTCCCCTTATATTCGCCACCAGCACAGAATGGATACAATACCCAGACACGGGAACAGCTACAATGACACACTATACACTTCCTCAGGACTACGTTGCCTCATGTGGCTGCACGGGCCAAAGTACCCACTTTCCAACCGCTGCGTTGAATCAGATGGCGTTTGGTAGCAGCACGGCATATGGCCCCTCATGTGGGCGTTGCTTCAAGCTCACACTCCTTAACACTTTCCTTTCCAATCCTCCTTTCTATCCTGCTGTGACAAAAAGTCTCGTTGTCAAGATCACAGATCTATGTCCTCTTAGCAAAACTGGCTGGTGCAATGCGACCACCAGCGGTCCAAATTCGTCAGTGATACACCGTGGCTGCTGCACCTGGAGAGACCTGTGCTTACGGTGAAATTTCAGCGCAGGAAACGATCTCAACTTTGATCTTGCTTTTCCGTCGTCGTCAATACCAGATAACTTTTTCCCTTCAAACGTATCTCTCTATGGTAAGTGGATTCACAAAGTGCATTGATAAGCTCTTCTAAGTGCAATACAGGCTATGCTGTATGTCTTATACCTTCCGCAATTCCATGTAGCTGAGATGCGGCGCATCTGCAGGACTTTGGTGTGTGGAATATCAGCTACCAGAGCGTTTCCTGTGCATCCAATTGGCCAGGCTCGAAATATGCAGCTGCGCTTGGAAGTGTCCCCAGCTTAGGTGACGGTGCCTGTTGTCCTGCTGACCCAACGGTAACCATTATTTTACTTCCTTCTTGGCTTTTCCTTACTCGACCACAGGGCAGTGCAAATAATACATGTCCTTCATTTTCTGATAAGAATGGTACACCGTACGTCCGTCCCTTGGTTCTTGTGCACATTAACCCTTAACCCTTAAGCTTAGCCCCGATACTGCGAGCAGTGGTGGTACAAGGTGTCCTGACTTGCATATTCCGGGTTTGCTGTTATGGATCATGCTACTAACATTGCTGATACATTTCTTACCTTATTCAACTATTCCAGGAGGACAGTATGCTCAGTAAAAATATGAGTGCAGAGTGTGTTGGAGTATTTCTTAATGGGACTTTAGGTCTTAGAAGCTATCTCGAGTTCTAATTTTATTCTATCTCTATTACTTTTTCTTTACTTCTTTTTAAGAAATCTCATCTCATCTTATCTAGTTATCTAGATCTGTATTACATCGAACTTCCAGTATTCTTGTCTTTACTTGATCTCACCTTTCTTTATGTATAGTAACTATTAAAACTATTACCACCTTTGATGGTGTTGGCCCTTTCATCTCTATTCGCCCTTACACACGACACTCGCATCGAGCCTGCCTCTATCATGAGGTCGCCGTGATGCCACGAGCACTTCCGACAGAACAATTATGGTTCTATCCACTGCATGGGATAATAGAGCTGAAACCGAAGTCGGCACTTGCTGCTCTTGCCTGCCAACCGTATCGGCGAGCTCTGGCACTTAGCAATGAACGGACTCCCAAAGGCACATCTGCATTGGACTGTATATCTAGCAGGCGACAAGACGAACACGTTTCACGACTTTCCTGAAGTGTGCAACTTGTTAGTAACCATTTCACTCCTCTGGATCCACGTTGAGTTTGCGATATTGGGTCTGGCGACGCAATGCAGTTTGTTGACGCAACCAGCGAAGTCCGCCCAGTGAGACAAACATTGTCATAGCAACGGCGAACAGGATCAAGCCAACGGCGACGTAATTCCCAGTGGAGATCCTCGGCTCCTCCAGGGAAGTCGAGGTCCCCGTCTCCGAAGAAACTTTCTCGGCAGGGGCCGCATTAGGGGGAGATGTACTGTGAGCAACGTCGTCGTCATCAAGGTCCTAAGGGATAGATGTTTTATTCGCAAGATGGATTTTACACATATAAGCAGCTGGCTAGAGCTCAGCGTGAAGGGGTACCTGATTGCCATCAGCATCTACGTCGAGGGGGAGCTAGAGACGGAGATATCAGCAGCGAGAAAACCAAGCGATGTTGGACGCACTTCGCCACAATCAACGACGGTGATATCCTTGACAGGATGATCATTGCTGCCTTTCGGGACGTCCTCTGAAGCCATTTGGGAAACTTTCAAAAATGCGCATAAAAAACGGACTGACCAATTTTCAGGATAATTTCCATTCCCTCCAGCACCTTTCCGAAAACGACCTAAAGGAACTGAGCACCTCGGGACAAAACATCGAGTATAAACACAGCGTACGTGTTTTCCATCGAGCCAGCTGGTCACAACTGTGGTAATGAACTGCAGTGGAAATTTATACATTTGTGGAAAACCCTACACGCTTTTCATTGACTTACGAATTGCGAGCCTGTAGAAAAATGTCTTCAGCAGATAAAACTAGACAGAGAACTAGGCCCAATACCATTTGTATCCTTGCCAGCGTTTGCCATGGAGAGAAGACCAGGAGTAGTATGCTTGAGCTTGCTGTGACATCACCATAGTCGTCAAAGGAAATAAAGACACAGCTTATAACAGCACGCACAAGTTCTCATCGGCGAAGCGGTCACCATAGATGGACTAGGAAAAAAATATGTAAATAGACAACATGAGCAAATTGCAAAAGCCAACCTTTCCCCCTGTGCCATCGCCACGAGCTACGTATTCAAGGTGGTAAGTTGTCCCAAAAGAAAACATGATGAACTAAGAACTCACTGAAGTCACCACCCTGAATCCTGTTATCTCGCCGTAAGAACTTGTCAAGGCTCGAGCTGGCCAACTCACATGAAGTTTTTGATGACACGGTGGAACTTAGAGCCTTTGTAGCCGTAACCAAGCTCGGTTCCATCTTTCTTGACACCCGTGGCCAGAGCCCGAAAGTTCTCTGCGGTCTTAGGAACAGTCTGCAGAACGTTATCTAGTTAAAGTGTATCGGCACCAGCTAACATTATGCCACGTACACCACCGAAGAGGCCCAGTACGACTTTAAAAGGCAAGAGCGACGTCAACGAAAGAGATTGGAAGGCACCAGAGGTATAACAAACGCACTGCGACCCAATGATTCATCACCGTGCTGGATATCAAAGTAAATTTTGCTCGTGACCTTCGGCCCACGAGCAGCATCTACGGGCTGGGCGCAGAAAATGGCCGCAAGTGTTACGACGACAAAAATGAGTGACGCTTTTGCGAAATACATGTTGGATAAGAGCGTTCTTTTTTCCGTTTTTCCCGTTTTCCCCCAACTTCGTGGATCGGCTAATACCGAATAATGTCACGTGACATACAAGTTGCAACGTGGCGATTCCTTTATATCTCGGCTTGTGCCGTATTGAAATCAAAGCAACAGGGGAAGTGATTTCAGAAAGATATCTCAATCTCATAATTATTTGTAAATGGGCTCGCAGATTAGCGACTGGTAACTGGAACCGTTATATACATTAGCGCCGCGAGGACAAGCACGGTTACGAGTTTGCGGAGGCCAGATGTGTTATCACATTTTAGTTATGCTATGTTACCTCATATCCTACTCGTTGGCTATCCCTGATGAGTCTACGAGGGGTGATGGCGGCAAAGGGCGGCATGACGCTGAACTCTTGGATGTGTTGGAGTCGGTATTAAGTAATTTAACGCCTTTGTCTGCCCCGACCCGCCATCCTCGGTGCGTGATCTAGAGCCATATGTAACGGGGGTAGCGCCTGAAAGGGGTGAGGAAGGTGGGGAGGCATGGGGAGGGGAGGGAACAAGGGGTTGAACCCCGCGCCTGGAGGCATCGGGAACATCACCTGAGCTTCGTTCTCGGGAGGCGCCTGTAGGCCAAACTCCCTCAAGCCTGGCAGACCATGCCTAAACATGCGTTCAAAATCAAATGCTGGTACAACATTTGGGAAGGGAAGCGGCATGACGGGATGGGCAATTGGTACGTGAGTGCGATTCGCATGATGGACCTGTACATAGGCAAGTGGTGGGGGAACTTGAGGGAGTCTTCCAGGAAGATGCCGATTGCGCGGAGGCGGCAGTTCCACCCGAATGTCTTCGTCCCGAACGTCCGGGTGGAGTGTCTTGTATTCCTTTAAAGCCTTCTCTGCCGCAGCGGCCACCTCATTTAACCATCGAGGGTCACAGGGATGCTTGACTAGAAAAAGTGTGGGATAATCATACCTCCTTAGCGTGTCTGTCTTCTACGGCATCCCATAAAGGGCACTTCTTCGAACTGCTGGCTTGCCGAGCTCCGCCACGCCGCTACGGTCGCCATTGTCAGTACATCCCTGTGGACGGTTAGAAGGATCTCACCGATTCATCAAAGTGGTCATAACCTCTGATAATCGAACGACAAACATAGCACGAAACCGTAGAGCAGTATGTGCAGGTTATTTTGTTGCACTGGTGGACACTTCGAGTCAATGTGGAGCGTTTCCGAACAAATGGAGTACCCACCCCATATTCTTTGACAAATGCTTAACCGGAGGTTGTAAGCATAGGAATGACAGACTCTGGAATTTGCCTACCCTTCTGACACTTAGGGCAGTTGCGCATCAAAGCCCGAGCTAGTATTTTGAATGGGCGACACATCAGACCGATAGAACCAGAACATACTCATTGCTTCTTCGACGGTGTGCTTCCCATCCAACTTTTCGTCTTTCTCCATTTCTGAAATCACTCCCGGTAAGGGTGTGCAAGTAAAGACATGGTCATCACATACCTTCACAGGACTTCGGGAGGTGATTCTAAGCGCCAAGGGCTCAGCGCTTCCAAGACGAAGAGCAAACCCGTTACCACTCACCTCTTTCTTGCACTTCCGACAGCTCACCTTCCCACATTCTTCATTCTGACACGTTAACACCTTATCCTCTTCAAAGTCCGCGTCTATAACAACTTTGAAGTCGCAAAATGGGCACTCTTCCAGACCTTCCAGACCCGCCTGTTCGATATCACGACGCTGGCAAATGTGCTCGTACAAGTCAAACAGCTTTTCTGGAAGAATGCGGCGAAGCTCTGAATCTGGGAAGGTCATCTTGCAACCAGATAAGTCCATGCAGCATAGATCCGAGTTCTGATCCCCCAGTTTTGTGGACACATATGATGTTAAACAGCTCTTGCAGAAGAGATGGGTATCTGCGCACTGGGCCATCTCATTCTGGGAGAGAAATCAACGGAGATTAGGAAGGCAACTTCCAGAAAAGCTTACAAAGGGATAGTTCGAGAAGCAACAACCACACTCAATTTCGCCATTTCCGTCTCCCTCTACTTGGGGAGTGGGGCTTGAGGCTGCCAAACTACCACGACTTTCCATGTACTTGACGAGCCATGTATGTTCCTTCGTGAATTCCTGCTCCGTAAGAAAGGCTTTGCTGTTTGTCTTGCGTTTTCTCTTCCCCCGTTGCAGGGAGCGTGGAACGGCTGAGGCCGGATTTATCCCTTGACGAAGCAGATAGAGGTACGTAGGAGCATAACAACCCTCATGCAAGGAGAGGGCTCCGGTGAGGTAGGTGTGGTCGACGGCCGGAAAGTTACTATGAAGGTGTTTCTGTACCACCAAGGTCAGCCGATAGCAAGCATGGCGGGAAAACGTAGGGACACACCAAACATAAACCTCGGTAAACTGACCCTTGGCTCCTATTTGCATCTAGCTTTGCGTAATCTATACTCGTATCAACATTCCCTAAAATATCTGAGGGATTTTCTTTAGCCGCTCTTGCTTTGCCTTTCCCTTTGAAATCCTTGGGATATGATGGATCTTCAAGGAGTTTGTGAATGACCAGGTCGAGAAGATTTCCTGAAAAGGCAGCAGCCATGTGTTGATCGAGAAGCTTGAAGACATGCGCAGGTAGAACGTCAGGGACTACTTCGCGCACCCGTTGGACGAGGACCTTGTGCGGCTCTTGCTCAACCCCTATAGGTGATGGCTCACGGTCCACAAGCTCGGGAGTGAGAGTCGCTTCACTGTATGGCAGCTGATGGCCATCAAAGTTGGTCGAAGGCAGAGTTTGTATGAGCCCTCCTCCGATAGAGGCGGGCTGCGCAAGTGGCACCTGAACGGTAGGAATAAAACTTGGTGAAATGGGTACTCGAGGTGATGTAGGGGTCCAAGCTCTTCGCTTCTGAGTAGGCTCTGTTATTGGGCTGTCAAACCATGAGACGGACTCAGTCAGCGAAATGCTGCGGCTGCGGAAGCGCTCTCGCACCTCAATGCTTGGGACCACACTCCGGTCGATGCTGCAATTTGTTCCGGGCGAGAATGGGCCCGTTTCTTCGCCCTCTTACACGGCGCACTACTCTGACTGTCTGAAGAATCAGTGAGCTCAATTGCACTGTCGTCACCATCGGGAGGGAATAGAGGACGTTTGCGGCGTAGGGGTCGATAGACGGTCTTGGGCTCTAACTCTGGTGAAGGCGAAATATCAATCACCCCTTCCATCATGTAAGACGGCGGCCTAAATGTGTCGGCCATTATCGTTAATGGACTGCTTGTCTGACGAGAATTACGAGAGTGCCCTGCGTGGAGCTCCCTAGAGTGGGATTTGTTCCTGAGGGGGTGCAAAGTTTGCAGCAACATCATGAGCACGAAAGCGATAGATATAGGAACGGTGTCCTCACTTACTCTCGAAGATAGTGTGCCAAAAAACGAAAAGCGACTGGTACAGCATCGCAGAACTACACCACAAGCGATGTCTCAATGTATGCAGGCTGTTATACTCGAACATTGGATTGGCACAAAGCCAGTGGCTGCTTGAATGTGATTATGCCACTGCCATTGGCACCAATTCGAATGACTAATACATAACGACCTGGCGTGACATAACGCGTTACAAAGTCACCATCGTTTCCTCGAGTCACAGCTTTCCAAGCCATTTCCACTTCAACTAGCCACATTTTCATTTTTTCTTCGAACAACATCCAGGAAGCCAACGTTGAAATCGTTTTATGTCTCCTACAACACATGCTAAAGAGGAAGGATCTCAGGATCCTGCTCCTGTCTCCGCGGGAGGAACTTACACCATCCGGGTGAGCTACGTCGTGCTTAGTCATACGGAGACTTGATTAATGCCACCACACTTCCTACTATCAGGACATCTCTGTTGGCTGCAAGATTTATGCCAAACGCTGGAATACAGATGCGTCAGAACACGAAGAACGACTTGCGGAGATACTTTCAATTCGAGACAAAGTAAACAACCCGTATCTTCGTCGCCAGCCCTCTTCTGCATCGATCTCAACTAGCGGCACACCACATGCATCCACCCCTGCTCCTGACCTGTTTCCTCCAAATCCTGAACTCGATAAATTCGAGCTTTTTGTCCATTGGGACCAGTTCAACAAGCGTCTCGACGAATGGATTGCTGGTTCTCGTTTAGTCCTTTCGCGTGACCTCGAGTGGCCGCGGCAGAAGAAGGAGAAAAAGGAGAAGGAGAAAACGGTAAAGAAGCATGGAAGTGTCCCGCCTGGTAAACGCCAGGGAAAGATGCCCCGGTCCAGCAAGGAGCATGCCTTACTTCGCCGTGCTACCTTGAATAATGCCGTTGGAATAGGCAAGGGCTGGGGAACACCGAGAGGCGTCAGTGCGTCACCGTCCCCTGCCGCGTCCCCTTCTCCCACGCCTAGCGGCTCTCTCAAACGCAAGGCACCATATGGCGAAGCTCAAGAGGAAGAAGAGGAGGACGAGGACGCTATCGGGGAGCCCGATGGCGACATTGAAATGGCGGACCCTGATGCCGACGCCGATGGTGACGCCGATCCAGATGCAGATGCAGACGGAGAGGCCGACCCCGATGTGGACGCAGACGCAGACGCAGACGCAGACGCAGATGCAGACGCAGATGCAGACGCAGACGCAGACGCAGATGCAGACGCAGACGGAGAGGCTGATGCGGAAGGCGAGCTCGACCCATCCGCAAACTCTCCCATCAATCCACCGCAACCGCTGTCCACCTTCTCCAAGGAAGCAGAGATCGAGAAGCTACGAACTAGTGGCTACATGACACA